>Ga0265301_10001789_pt1 | contig 26922 bp, 27 predicted proteins | sample AusTroGonzalo_MG_2_FD_193488 | JGI IMG/M metagenome (GOLD analysis project Ga0265301, IMG submission 193488) | Bovine rumen microbial communities from tropical cattle in Woodstock, Queensland, Australia - Gonzalo_04 | ecosystem: Host-associated > Mammals > Digestive system > Stomach > Rumen ... | reverse complement strand
GAGTCGGCTTAAGTTTTGCTTCTGCTTCTCTCGGTGAATATGTAAGAACTGGAATAACTGGAAGGTGTGGTTCTTCTCACTATGAAACAGATGCTGGCGGAGAGTTACAGCTTGGAATTGCTTTTGCTAATAATTCTGACGAACCAACAGGGTTTGAGAGTTTTGCACACATATTTGGAATTGATTGCAGTTTTAATAGTGATAAAGAAATCACTGAAATTACAACAACTTTAGATAGTATTCCTAATACAACATCAGTCAATACTTCATATGATGTGTTATTTGATTTAAGCTCCAACGGTACATTTACACAAGTTCCTGAAGATATCGTACCTGATAATTACAGTGTGCCAAACTTACAATTGAGTATGAAATGAGTGAAGTTACATTTTATTCACCAAGAAGTACAGCCGCAATTACTACTGACCAGGATGTTACAGTTAATAGTATTAGTGGTGGCACAGAAACAATTCCGTCAGGCACTGTAGTATATAAGTTTGTATGGTATCAATATACTAATAATAATTATTTTGATATGTTTATTTGGAAAGATAGTGGAACTTGGAAACTTGGTGCAAAGATTTCAGACGATACTCCAGGAGAATGAGAAATATTTTAAACAAATTAGGAGGCATTATTTATGGATAAAGAATTTTGGATTTTACTTGCAGTAATAGTTGTTTCTGCTGTTGTGGCAACTGTGGTTGCTTACAGACTTTTTGGTATTGATAAGATTAAGAGTTGGTTACTTTGGGCTGTTACACAGGCTGAAAAAGAGTTTGGCGGTGGGACTGGTAAACTTAAGTTAGCATATGTATATGATATGTTTATTGCAAAGTTCCCTAAACTTCAAGCAATTATCCCGTTTGCTGTTTTTTCAGCACTTGTTGACGAAGCACTTGTTCTTATGAGGGAAATGTTAAAGAACGATAAAATTCAAGCATTTGTTGATAAAGGAAGTGAGTAATTGTGGCAACTGTATTAAATGTTACTACAAAGGTAATGGATACGAGCGAAACGAAAATGACTTGTCCTTTTATGGGATACAGTAATCACACACATAAAGGCGTAGATTTAATTCCTAAATCGACAAGTGAAACTCCGCATATATTAGCATATGCTGACGGTGTTGTTATTTATACTGGTAACATAAATGGCACAAATAAGAGCACGGGTAATGCTGGTATGGGTACTTGTGTCGCAATTAAGCATAATGACGGAACATTTACGAGATATCAACATATGAAGTATAATTCACTCAAAGTCAAAAAGGGCGATAAGGTTAAGAAAGGACAGATTTTGGGGCTTTACGGGAGACCCACGAGTGGGAATTCGACTGGTAGCCACTTACATTTTGACATTTCATTGCCTAAAAAGCCTGATTGTCCGTATCTTAAAGGTACATTTTGCAACGAAACGAGATATTATGTTGACCCTGTTCCGTATTTAACAAAGCCTTTAGAGAATAACAACACTAATAAGCCAAGCACTATAAAAAAGACTGGAAAAGTGACAGCAAGTGTTCTTAATGTTAGAAAAGGTCCTGGAACGGGTTATAAAGTGGTCGATACCCTTGAAAAAGGAAAAACTGTTACAATTTATGAAACTAAAAATGGATTTTATCGTATTGGCGAGAATAAATGGGTGTCCGCCGAATATGTAAAAGTTTAATAATGGTAAGAAAAAATATTACCCACTCATTGTTATATTACCGTGGGTGGGTAATATTGTTGATTTTATTTTAATAAATAGGAGTGGAATTATGACAAGAGAGTACCATATCCATTGTAATAATTGTGGAAAAGATTTCTATGATGCTGTTGAGGGCAGTTGGGCAGATGTAGTTTGTCCTGATTGCGGTTCGGATGACATAGAAGATTATGCAATGTGTGATATTTGTGACAAAGAATATTTAGAGAGTGAAAATAATAATGATAACAGTTTAGATATTTGTGATGAATGTTATGATAAATATTATTATAATTATAATTTATTTTATGAATTTGTGCAGAGCAAAGACGGTGAAACAACCGCTAAAATTTTGTGGGATGATATGTTAGAGAGTTATGATGCACAGTTGTTTGCTTTCGCAATGCATACTATTATGTTTGAGGATTATCCCGAATATATTTATGAAAAAATGTCTGCCGACAAAAAATACGAGTCAATGAGAAATATTATTGAAAATAAAATTTTTGATGATGACGATTATAATTATTTTATTAATAAAATGCTTAAAGAGAAAAAGAATGAGTCAAGGAAAACAAAAAGGAACAGGGATGAGTGGTAATGAATAAATTAACAGAAACTGTTGTAATTCCTAAAAGAACAGATAAAGATATTATACTTGAAGCATATGAAACGGATATGGATAATATATTCCGTAAAAGCGGTATTGAGTGTGATAAAAAATCAACATTGAATAAGAAAACAGAGGGCAGAACAATAGATGGTAAATTTCAGTCCTCTGTAAAACCTACGGCTGAATCAATTAAGAAAGCCACATTTAAAATACAAGAAAAGTATAATGTAAAAGTGTCTTATAATAACAAAACTGGTGAGATTTCTGTAAAGGGTAGATATTGATATTTTTGTGCAATTTGACGAATATTATATATAATATATAATATATAATATCGTATTTGGCAAAAGTGCTAATTTTTTGAACAAATCGCCAAAAAATGACCAGAATTGTTGTATAACAAGGTTTATGGATAACAGTGTTATAATTATAACTTGCTCACACTCGTATGGCTGTGGGTGAGTTATTGGTATTAAATATATTTTATTTTATAAGGGGTGACGATAGTGGCTAAAAGTGTTTTAATTGAAAAGAATGGCGGTGCTCCGTTAAAATTCAATGAGAAAGCATCTGGTAGAAACCCGAAAGCATTAGGTCATCTTGAGGGTATAGCCGCTCAATATAATAAACCCACTCGTAACGGCAGACGGTATCCAAGAGAATTATGGGAAAATATCATTAAGAGTGATGATTATAAAGAAATGATGGAAACAATGACTTGTTTCTGCGAAAATGACCACCCTGCCGATAATACCGACAGAATAGAAACTTCAATAAAAGAAATCTCTGCTGTGCTTACCAATCTTGAAATATCAGATGATGGTAATGTGTATGCAGGTTTCGATATATTAGATACGCCACAGGGACACATACTTAAAAGTTTAGCAGAGTATGGTTGTTCTATTGGTGTATCAAGCAGGGGATTAGGTGACGAAATCCAAAAAGACGGAGAAGTAATCATTGACCCCTCTACATATCAGTTTTATGCATTTGATATGGTTGTTATGCCTGCTGTTAAGTCTGCAAGACCTGCCGTAACAGAGTCTAAAAAGAGAAGTAATAAAGCAAAGGTCTCTCTTGCAGATACATTTGCAAAAGAGGTAGAAACAGCAACATCAGTTGCAGAGCTTAAATCACTCAAAAGAGTGGTTAGTAATTTACCAGGTCTTGACTCCATTAAAGAGTCAATTGATATAAAATTAAAATCTATGAAAGACGGAGACAATATCTTGTCAATCTTAGAAAACGACCTTGGAAGAATCAGCGAAGATAATATAAGACTTGCTGACGAAGTTGACACTCTGAAATCTAAACTGTCCGCTAATAATATTAGGTATCAGAGATTACACAGAGCGTATAACGAGAGCAGACAAGCAGTTAAATCGTTGAGAAAGAGTTTACAGAGTAATATGGTTAACTGTGCACAATTGCAAACAGAGGTATATAATGGTGCTATGGAAACTGAATACGCTGTAAAATCAAGTAAGTACTACGAGTCAAAACTTGCTAATGATAGTGCAAGAAAAGACAGAGAGTACAGAGCACTCAAAGGCGAATTAGCAAGAACTAAAAAAGCCCTTGATGAATCACAAAGAGACTTAACGGATGTTAAGAGAAAACTTGTGGAAACAAGAAAAGAGAATTCAGCATCACTTGAAACAGTAATTAATGATTCTCAAAATCGTCTTAATGAATCAAGACGAAATGGCGAAAGAAAAGCCAATGCTATAAGGGAAGACCTTTGTAAAGCAAATTCCGATGTTGATAAGTTAACAGAGGAAAGAAACAGGATTGCTGAAAATCTTGAACAATCACAAAGTGCTGTCCGTAAACTTGCAGAAGAGAGAAAAATACTGAAATCAGAAAATGAATCTCTTGTTAAATCCCTTAATGAGTCCGAGTCTGTGATTAAGGATTTAGTGGAAGCTAATGGTGCTTTAAAAGAAAAATGTTCTCAATTAAGTGAACGAGTACAGTCTATTACTTCAAAGCAAGTGCTTGAGGAAAAGAAAACACAAAAGCAAATATCCTCGTATAAAAAGGCTCTTGCTGAACAAGGACAAATGAACACCGAGGCTCTTAATAAGTATCTTGAAACAAAGTGTGCACAAAACGGTTTAAAATTAGATACCGTTAGGGAATTACTTCCACGAGGCTACACTATCACAGATATTGATAGAGTTGTTGGTGAAATGGCTGACAGAAAGAGGCGATATGATGCTCTGCCTTTCGCTATCCCTGGTAATATTACCAAAATAGTTGAAAATAGGAGCAATCTATCGGACGAGGATAAACAGACTATGACTTTTCTTGAGAGTGCTTGCAAAAATTTATAATAGCAGGTGTGAAATTCACCGCAACACAATTATTTTTTAATTGAATAAAAGAAAGAAGGATTAATACTATGGCTAATGTTATGGACCAAAAATCCAAATACCTCATTGGTAGATGGTCAAAGAGAATTGGTATGGTAGAAAGAGCCAAGAAAGAATCTCTTTCCTTTGAGAAGAGAGCCGCTCTTGCTAATACCCTTGAAAATACTCATCAGAGAATGAAGGCTATGGAAGCTGTTAATCCGAGTGCAATTGGTCAATATAAAAGATATGCTCTCGATTTAGTTACTTCCGTAGTTCCCAACCTTATCGCATTTGATTGCTACGCAGTTCAGGCGATGGATAATAGAATCGGTAAATATACTGCCGCTTAATGCGGTGACGCATTATGAAAAACTCAACGAATTCAGTGAAACCCCTATATTGTGATGTAAGGTATAGGGCAATACTGAGCAAAGTTCTATTTCAAATACAATAGCAGGACAGTGGGTTGCAAACCATTTCCTTGATACTCCTAATTGATAGGATTACTGCTTTGTATATATATAAATTACATTTAGGAGATGTAATATATGTATGGTTATATTTATATGACTACCAATTTAGTAAATGGTAAACGGTATATTGGAAAACATAAATCTGTTGAATTTGTTGGAAATGAATATATAGGTTCTGGAAAACTTCTTAAAAGAGATATTAAAGCACATAATTATAATGTAAGAACTGATTTCAAGGTGGAATTACTTGAAGAGTGTGATACATTAGAATCTCTCAATGAGAGGGAAATTTATTGGATTTCATATTATGATGCTTGTAATTCAAAAGAGTTTTATAATATTCATTTTGGTGGTGACGGAGGCGACATTAGTTTATATTTGTCGCCAGATGATATGGAAGCAATAAGAAAAGAACATTCAGAATTCATTAAAAATAAATTTAATACAGATAAAAATTTCAAGAAATCGTTTTCTGGTGCTAAATTTGGACATAAAGTTACTAAAGAAACTAAATCTAAAATTTCAAATAAACAAAAAGAATATTGGAATTCTGTTGATGTTGGTGTTAAACACGAAAGATTATCAAGGTCAGCAACAAATAGAAATATTGGCAGAGTTTGGGTTACAAATGATATTATAGATAAATTTGTACCTAATGATAATCTTAATGATTATTTGAATAGCGGGTTCAGGCTTGGTAGAAAATTTAAGAAACGAAATAGAAAATGTGCAGAGACTATCGAAAGTATAGGTAATGAGAAAAACATTACCGAATGAACGAGTAGAGTACAATTCAAGTGAATTGGAAGTGTTGAGATACTTATAAACGGTAATAGAATATAAGTATGTGATATAGTCCGAACTATATGGTAACATATAGAGTATGTATGGAAACGATACATATGTAACATATTTGATGTTAAATTACATCGATTATTCGTACAGCAAGCCCAAGGGCAAGACTGAAGCTGGCGATGTATTTGCTTCTTCCATCAATATGGGTAAGTCAGACCCCAATTACACCTCTGACTTTGTTGATGGTGAATATCTTACCGAAGGTGACGGCACAAATCCCAATGCAGGTAGACTTGCTTGGACACCTGTAAGCACCCTTGTAACCAGACCTATGGCTCTTGCTTGTGGCGACAGCAAGGCTTCTGTCACATTTACTCCTATCGGCACTGACGGAACTATGACTGAATATGCTCTTGTTCCTGAAGCTGGCACAGTATTTGCGACTGGTGATAAGATTGCTATTAATGCTGTAACTGGCGAATACAAACTTACTCTTGTCACTCCTACAACTGAAGCAATCGCTATTACTTATTACTTCAACAATGAGGATGTTCGTTCTGACGGTAACATCTTTACTGGTAGCACTACTGACACTTATACTGGATATGGTGCCGCTGGTTGGACTAATGTTCCTGAAATTGAACTTCAGATTAAGTCTGTTCCCATTGAAGCACACGCAAGAACTCTTCGTAGTTTTTGGAGCTTTGATGCTTCCTACGAACTGATGAAAGAGTATGGTCAGGATATTGAAACTCTCCTTGCCACTCAAAGCACTGGCGAAATCGCTCACGAAATCGACAATGAGTTAACTCTTGACCTTGTTAAGTTTGCTAATGCTGGTGCTCCCCTTACTTGGAGCAGAACAATCACTCCTGGCATTGCTCTTGTTGACCATTATGATTCATTTATGGTTAAGCTCAACGAAGGCTCTAACAGAATTTTTGATGCAACTCGTAAAGTTAAGGCTAACTTTATGGTTTGCGGTATTGATGTTGCGACTGTTGTTGAATCAATGCGTAACTTCACTCCCAGCGGTGTAACTGCTGTTGGTCCTCACTTCCTTGGCACTCTTGGTAACTACAAGGTGTTTGTTAACCCCGATTATGTTCCCAATGAGTTTGTTCTTGGCTACAAGGGTAGCACAATGTTTGATGCTGGTGCGTTCTACTGCCCGTATATGCCTGTTTCCTCGACTGACCTTATTATGGATGCCAATTTCCGTGGTCAGCGTGGTTATGCTACTATGTATGGTAAGAAGCTCCTTAACGACAAGATGTACATTAAGGGTTACATTACCGACTAATAATTTGTGACATAATGCTCACATTGTAATGTTACATAAGTTATAGTGTGATATTATTGTAACAATCATTTAACACAACTGCGGTCAGTATTCAGTTAATTCTGTTTACTGACTGTGGTTACACAAATAAAAAATATTTTATAGAAAGAGGTAAGTAAGTTATGGCTGATAGTTTCTTAATTACTAATACCCTCCCAGTTGACGAGCCTGCTTATGGTACTGGTTATAATCTGCCTGGCGGTCTTGGCGTTGAAGACGGTGTAAATCCTGGTGCTAAAACTGGTCCTTACGGTAACGGTCTTAGAGACAATACCATTGCTATCCCGCTCCCCCTCACCAATTTCCAGATTAAGCTCGGAGCTGGCGAGAGTGTAGAGATTGCTGTTGACGGTGTTCTTGAGACTGAGTTCATTAAGGCACTTGTTGACACTCTCCCTGTTACTGTTACTCCCGCTGATGCGGGTGGAACTGACGGTGGCGAAGGCTAATATTAATTAGCATTCTTGTTTGCAACTAATAGAATATAGGACAGAGTATAATCTATGGTTGTTTAGTTTAATTTGATACATCACCTGCAAGGGTTTTGTATATAAAGGCGGTTGGGGGCGTGTCCTCTGTCCTCCAGCATTCCCCCAACTGACCAGTTTAATTATGTGAGAAAGGATGGTGTTTAAAGTGTCTGTATATAGACGAGAAGATTATGTGGAATATATTATGAAAATGATGGGTTCGAGCATAGTCAATGTTGAATTAGCAGACGATGTACCATTCTTTGTTGATAGTGCATTCCTTGAAATCAAGAATAACATTACAGATGTTAAGACAATGACTGTTCCATACGCACCAGTGATTGATTTAACTGGGCTAAAAGTTGCCAATGTTGTATACCTGATGAGGGGTCATAATACAAGTGGTCCTGGTGGTTTCCAAGATGTTATGTATATATACTCTCGTCAGAGTGCACTGAACACATATACTCTTACTGATTATGCGAGATATTTACTTGCACAGCAGAATAAGAGTACATTGGCAACAGACCTGGACTTTAATTTTGATAAAAGTAATGAGAAACTGTATGTTTATTGTCAACAGGCATTACCTACAACCATTACACTTGTATATACGCCAGACTATGAGTCAGTTGATGAAATTACTGAACCGTTTTGGCAGAACTTGATTAGAAGGCTTGCATTAGCACTCACTAAAGAGGCTGTTGGTAGAGTCCGCAGTAAGTATGATTTGGGTTCTTCCACATACAAACTTGATGGTGAAAAGCTGTTGGCAGAATCACAAGCAGAAATGCAACAAATACGAGAGTATTTAAACAGTAATTCTGATATGCTTTTACCGATAGATTAATTGACATACAGCACAAAATATGCTATACTTAAATAAGTAAGCAATTTAAATAACAAATAAAAAACTAAAGAAAGTGAGCGTAGACAATTATGGCGACTAATAGTTTTGAAAAAGTTATGCAGGCTTGTCTTGAATCCAAGAAGGCTCCTGCGAAAAAGACCGTTTCTGCTAATAAAGCACCTGCAAAGAAAGTAACCGAAAAGAAAGTTACTCGCAAGGCTGTTCGTGAAGCAGAAGAAGATTATTTTGATACCATTAATGATGCTGGCGACCCCGAAGCAGAGTATGATGTAGTTGATACCGTTGATGTTATTGATAACGAAGTTGATGACGATGTTGTTGATGATGTTGCTGATGATATCGTAGTAGTTGTTGACCCTGAGATTGACGCTACTGACATTGATACTGTTGCAAGCGAACTTCAAGACATTATTGATGAAACCCCCGAAGGCGAAATTCCCACCACTGACGAGTATGTTGATGACCTCACATATTCTTGCCCCATTTGTGGTTCTACTTTCTTCACTCCCGAAGAGATGAAAGACGGTGACGAGTGCCCTGTATGTGCTGAAACCCCCGAAGCATTTGTTCTTGTAGGACAGGTTGCAGAAGCTGGCGAAGATGAAGAAGCACCCGTTGAGGACGAGGTTGATGTTGATGTTACCGTTGATGACGGTGGCGAAGACCTTGAAGCTGATGTAGCAGAGGACGACCTTGAAGCTGATGTTGAAGATTCTGACGAGGAAGATAAAGCGGCTGAAGAGGCTTATCGCAGAGCAAGAGCAAGAGCACAAAGAGCAAGGACTGAAATGCGTAGACCTGTGAGCCGTACTCGCAGACCCGCAACTCGCAAGGCTGAAATGAGAAAGCCTGCTAACCGTAGACCTGCTACCAAGAGAACTGCTCCTAAGTTCACTGGTTATCAGTTAGACGAGAGCACTTTCAACCCCTTTATGACCAAGTTCATTCGTGAGAACTATAAGAATGCTCGTGCATACGCTATGAAGTCAGCGACCTATAACAAGGCTCGCAAGGCTCTTAAGGTTGAGTGTGTTATCACTATGAAGAACGGCTCAAAGAAGCGTTCCGTTCTTACTTTTGAGGGTTTCAATCCCAACAGCCGTGCACTTCTTGCAAAGGATACTACCAATACCTTTAAGTGCGAAGGCAGAACTGCTCCGTTCCGTTTTGCTGTTCGTAAGGTTGGCAATACTATTAAGTGCGAAGGTCTCAAGTACAACTATGTTACCAAGTCACTTAAAGAAGGCAGACTTCAGTTCTCTGGCAATCTTGCTCGTGAGAATAGAAAGCCTTCCGTTAACCGTAGCAGAGCGATGGAAGCAAGCCGTAGAGCAAGGGCAAGTCGTCCTATGCCTGGCAAAAAGTATCATAGATAATTATATTTAATTATATTTAATTATCACGATTTGTTTTAATATTTAACTGAATATGTATGTGGGGAGTGATAGATATAAAAGTCAATAAAAGATGTAACTATTGCTCCCCTATTTATTTGAGCGAAGTTACAAGAAAAAATATGGTTGGTAAATCAAAAAAGCAGTCGCCAGAACGGTATGCTAAAAAAGCAAATTACCATCCATTAAGTTACAAAGGCATAGATATACAGAAGTTATTAGGTTCTGACCAATTGGTAATACAAGTTCCTGTTGGTAAATATGAGTGCACAATAGCATATGTTGGTGTATTAAAAGAACTTGAAACTGTTATTAAATCACAGGCAGTTCCTAATGTTAATTTGCAGACTTGTATAAGAGTTTTACAAAGGTCAATAGACAATAAAGACATATATGTTGATTGCACTTGTCCAGATTTTATATATAGATTTTCATATTATGCCAGTAAATTTGGTTATAAATACGGTAAACAGGAGACAAGACCACCTAAGATTACTAATCCTAAAGATAACAAAGGCTCTATGTGTAAACATCTGTTAGCATTATTAGCAAGTAAGAGATGGCTGGTAAAAGTAGCCACACAACTTAATGCTATTATCAGGGATAATCTTGAATTATTTAAGACTAAACTTGGTCTTGAAGATGATGAGTTATTTGTTAATGCAAGCGGTGTTCACTCCCGTACAACTGTTAACAGGCTTCGTCAAGCAAGAGGCGATTATGATAAAGAACTTGGCATATGGGAAAATGAACCAAATGAAACCGAAGACGATGAAGAGGAACTTGAACCTGGTGATGCAGTTGTCGTTGATATGAGTGACGACCTTGATATAGATGATTCAGTGGAAGAGGAATACTTGAAAGGGCGAATAGAAAATGGGCTTATTGACTCGTAATGATGCTACTATTTGGAAAGGTTTCTTTAAAGAGTGTGCGAAATTAAGGGGTATTCCTGCATTATATAGATATGTGTTATCATACACGGTATCAACTCACTCAGAATTTAATTATCAGTTATCTGAGCCGCAAGAAATGGATATTATATTTAATGAAAATCCATCAGTGGCGACATTGAGAAAAATTGGTTGGATGTCTGAAAATTCCGATGATAAACCATATATTGCACAGTTACCGTTTGATGCAAAGGATATTCAAATAGGTTGCACAATATCAATAAAAGACTTTGATTTAGACAGCACAAGAGATTTTAAAATAACTTCTATAAAAATGATACTTGAATTTCCAGATTGTTGGACTTGCACATTAGCACCCATATTCTTTACTGACGAGGCAAAAGATAATTATACTGATTCTAACTATAATTATGCAGATACTGTAGATGCTGATACAGATTCAGACTCGCCAGATAATAAATATGGTAAAGAATATATTAAAGACCATCCTGTAATTGAGCCAGATAGTCCTAATTTTTCTTATCTTAATGTGAAAGAGTAATTTTATATGCGTATAATGTATAGGGTTGAAAGCAGAGATAAAAAGGAAAGAAATATAGAGAAACTATTTTGTGAATCTATGAGAAAAACTGTTATCTCTTATATTCGTAAAAATGTTCCTATTCAAAAATTACAAATGCACGAAGATTTAATGTTAAGCACAACAGCAATCCATTGGATAGAAAAGCCTAAAAGTATTAATATGTCTTATGTTTTAGATGTTATATTAAATAATATGGAGTGTTTAAAAATAGAAAAAACACATACATATATCATAAAGTTTAAGAGTGTAAACTTTCCCAACACTTATAATACAATAGATAGCATTGTCAGGTTCTTAGATAAAGGCAATGAAGAGTTTCCAGCGATGTATATATTCTCAAATATATTTAATTCATTTGAAAATAATATAAATGTGTATTGGAGAACTTTTGTATTACAAGTATTACATAGATACCCAATAGGTAAGGTGTTGTTAGTAAAATGAGTTGTGTTCTGTATGATAATGCTATAATTGAAAATTTAAGAGAATTGACTCAAGACACACGAATTTATATTGAGCCAACAGAAAATGTTTTCAGCACCGTTGGTAAATTAGCAGATTCAAAAGATTATGTTAAATTACCGTTAATAAGTGTTGCAAGAACAGGTTGGTCAATACTTAATCCACAACACTCACAAAAATTTGACGGTGCTTTGATTAAGAGTGATTTAGAAAAAGATTACACACAGAGAATACAGATTATTCCTATACAGATAAATTATGTACTTGATGTGTGGACGAGAACTCGTGCAGAAAATGACGAGATATTCAGAGAGTTAATTTTCTATTACAATAATCACCCAGAAATGGAAGTTACTGTTCCGTATGGTGCTGATTTTAAACATAAATTCAATATTTTCTTTAATAGTGATATTGAAGATAATAGTGATATTGTAGAATTCAAAAATCGTGGCGAATATTTTAGGCAATCAATTTCATTTTACACTGATGATGCTTACCTCTGGAAGACCTCATCCAGACCATTTACTAAACTTATTGTTGGATATGAAGTTGTTGGAACAGATGAGAAAGGTGGAATTTTAGGAAATGAAAGCGACACTGATTAATAAAACAGGAACGCCTTTTTGTGTTCAAGGTGTTCTGTTAAAGCCATATAATAGAGCTGTTGCCGAGATACCTGACGATTTTACATATGATAAGAAAATATTAGCGGTTATTCCTATTGTTGAGAATAAACCTATTGTAAAAGTTATTGAGCAGACATTTGTTAAGCCTGTATCTCGCAAGCCAAAGAAAAAGAAAAAGAGCACTAAAATAGATAAATAATAAATAGAAAGTGAGTGATTTGATGCCCAGAGTTATTATTAATGAAAAGGACTTATCGGTATTTAATATTTATCTTGATAATGATAATATTGTATGGATACCTGGCTTTTCAATAACTGGACCGTATGAAGCACCCAGATTATTAAATTCTCATTCTGATTTAGCATCCATTTTTGGTGACAGACCTCCTGCTGAAAGTTATCCCACTTCTGCTACTATTAATACATATAAGTTGTGCACAGGCTGGGACTTTGCGGCGCAGATGTTAAGAAAAGGATTTAGGGTTCTGTTTCAGAGAATTGTTCCGTATAAGTATGACGATGTAAATCACGAATTAACTTATGACGTTGATGATGAAAAATTAGTATCATCCGCCTCTGAAATAACACAGAATACACTTGAAACCACAACTACTTATACATACACAGAGGTTGAAGCGGGTGGTGAGCCTGTAGAGGGCACACAGTATTACACAGCAGATACTGAACATCCTGGACAGTATAATGAAGTTGAGATACCTGCAAATCCCATTCCGTCTGACCCCAAGTATTACACAAGAAGTGAAAGCACAGTAACTACCCCTGTTGCAGATTTTGTTATCGGTTTCAAAGAGAAATACGGCGGAACTTTCGGTAACAGATTAGCAATCATCTTTACAGTTAATGTGAATGTTAATAAACTGTATTATAAACTTATTGATACTCGTACACTTGAAGTTCTTGAATATGTTGAAATCTGTGAAGCCAAGTTTAATAGCACTACTGGTATTGATGCTAAGTATCTCTTAAAGTTTGCAAAGGGTTTCTGCGAAGCAATTGGCTCTTCAAAGTACATTGAACTTGAAACTGGTGAGAAAAATCTTTCTGATGTTGCTTCTTTCAACGCTTATATTATTAACACATTAACAAGTACAACGGGAACATTTGAAAATGATTCTGCTGAAACTGGTGAGATTAAATATATTCGTAATCCTGAACTTGACCCGTCTGTTCCAGATGATATTTCTATTTCCGCAGAACATCCTAACTACTTAATCGATGAAGTTCTTGTTAATCCTAAATATGGAACTGGCACTGGTGTTTTAACAAAGACTGCTGTAAGGTCTAATATTGTTCTTGGCGATGACAAAGTAACTACTGGCGAGGGTAACGAAGTTATCTTACCCGAAACTGAAAATGAAAATGTGGTTGTTGCTGGCGTTATGGGTAAGGATTATACTATTAACGATGCGTTAGACACTACTACCGACCCCGATGCTTTTGTTATTTTAGCAGATACCATTACCCGTGGATTAGATAACATTAAAGATAAGATTCTTTTTGATGTTAAGTATGTCACTCTTGGTAATATCTATACCACAAGTTATCTTATTAATTCTAATGGCACGAGTGTTTATAATGCTTGTGCAGACCTTTGTGCATTCAGAGGTGACTGTGTTGCTATTCTGAATCCCGATTACAGGAAAGAGTCTGTAAATGTAAAGCAAGACTTCAAGTCAATTGGTGGTAAGCCGTCATCTTATGCATCTGTCTTTGCACCTTGGGCGGTAATGAGCATTTATAACGGTGACAGACAGTGGTGTTCACCTGCAATGGTATTCCTTACTGCATTAGCAGAATCAGTTGAAAACGGTAATCCTGTATATCTTCCGCCTGCTGGCGTTAACAGAGCATCACTTCCCGATGTTTATAAGACCGAATATATGATTGGCTCTACACTGTTAGACACTTGGCAGAACAGAGATGTTCCGACTAATATTAACCCCGTTATGTTCCTTAACAACTATGGTTATGTCATTTTTGGTCAGAGAACTCTTTATGATACTTCCGACCAACTTGTAGGTACTCGTTCAGCATTACAAGAACTTGGTGTTAGACTTGTTGTTCTTGAGTGTAAGAAAGAAATCCGCAGAGTTGCTATTGGATTACTGTTCGAGTATAACAATGTTCACACTTGGAATGAGTTCAAGGCTGGTCTTCGTCCAATGTTCTCTGAAATGCTTGATAACGGAGCATTACAGGAATATCAGATTATTATGGACGAAACTACTAACGATGCCGATGATATTGATAACAACACGCTTCGTGGTGTTATTAAGATTGTTCCTGGCAGAGCCGTTGAAGATGTTATTATTTCCTTTGAACTCTATCGTAGTGGTGTTACATTTGCTGACGAAGAGCCTAATAATTAATAGGGCAATAAATAATTATACATATAATAAATAATTAAAACAGGAGGTAGAGTTATGGCTGGTTTTCCTACCCATCCACTTGACGCTCGGCATATGGCTAATGGTCAGAACTTTGAGCCTATGCGTACAAATAACTTCGAGTTACAGATTACTGGTTTAGATGGTAATATGGGTGAAAAAATAATGCTTGCTGTCGCTTCTTTCACCGCACCTAACATTCAGCAAGAACCTATTACTGTGCCCTATGGTAACAGTAGTGTTAAATTTGCTGGTAAGCCTACATTTGCTGACACTTCAATCACTTGTAATGACTTTGTTGGTATCGACACAGAAAGAACACTGTCAGAGTGGCAGAAGAAAGCATATGATTATGAGACTGGTGAAATTGGATATGCAGAAGAGTATAAGAAAGAAGCCGTTCTTATGGAATATGATACCAAGGGCAAACTTCAGCGTTCTTGGACTATCATAGGTTGTTGGATTTCTTCGCTTAACCTTGGGCAATTTTCACAAGATGGCAACCAAGTTAGACAGATTGAATGCACATTTGTTTATGACCTTATAATGCCTGACGACTAATAATACACATAATATTGTTAAATGATATAGGACTTCAATATATAAACTCAAAAAAATGTGTTGAAGTCCTATTAAATTAAAATATGGAGGACAAAAATATTATGGCAAATAACGGAAACTTAAATCAAAACACAGAAACGAGAGTTCCTATTATGGAAACTTTCACTTTACCGTCAAACGGTGTTCTTTATGGTAGTGAAATTCCTAAAGAGATTACACTTCGTGCAATGACTACTATGGATGAAAAAATAAGACTTTCTTCTAATGGTATGTCGTCAATTATTAATTTACTCAATTCTTGTGTTGTAAGTCCAGAAAACTTTGATGCTGGTAATCTTAAAATGTTTGACGTGCAATATCTGCTTTATATGCTCCGTATTGTTACATACGGTAGTTTATATAATGTAGATGTTTATTGCAGTCATTGTGATAAGGCTGTAAGAGTCGGAGTTAATCTTGATGACCTTGCCGTTAATCAAGTTCCAGATGACTTTGTAGAGCCTTTTGAAATTGGTCCACTTCCAAAGAGTGGCGATATAATTACTTGCAAAATACTCACTATGAACGAAAATATTAATATGGAAAAAGAATCTAAAAAGATTTTAGCAAAATATAAGGATTATGTTGGTGACCCCAGTTTTGTGCTTTCATATAAATATATTATAGACAAGGTTAACGGTGAGTCTATTCCAGATTACAAAAAGCAAGTATATGTTGAAGATATGAATGCTATGGATTTAAGGTATCTTGACAGTATTTATGACGAAATGGTTAATAATTTTGGTCTTGACACTGTTATTGATACAGAGTGTCCTACTTGTGGTATTGATTTACATTTTTCAATGCCTATAACGGAAGAGTTTTTTCGACCAAAATTTAGTATTTGAGGACGGTACGACATATAAACAATTAGAATATCGCAGAATTATAGAAGAGCAAGTTTATATAAGTTATTTATCGCAAAGTTTAACATTTTTAGATACAGATTTTTTGTGTCCATACGATAGAAGAATTGTTTTAAATACGCTTAAAGAAATTAAAGAAGAAGAGAAAAAGATATTAGAACAAAACCAGTAGCCGAAGTGTGGTGATTTTAGACAATGGCTGATGAGAAAAAGAATAAGGGGAATAAAGCAGGTGGTGATAAGCCCGAAATAACCCCAATTGACATATCAAGTGAACTTGTTGAAGGTCTTGGTAAAGTCAGTGAAGCAATTAATAAACTTATTACTGATACAGATAAAAAAGTAGATAAAAGTGTAAGTAGAACTGTATCAAAGTTAAAGTCTATTACAAGCGAACTCGGCAATATGTCTAAAGTCGGAAATAACACTTTAGTTAATGGCAATGCTGGTCAAGGACACAAAAAGGTTACTGCTCGTATTGCTGATGAAGAAAAGCGGTTAGCAAAAGAGGCAGAAAAAGAAGCGAAAAAAGCGGCTGAAGCCGAAGCAAAACGTCTTGAAGAAGAGGAAAAGAGACGCAAAGAAGCAGAGAAAAAGTTAAGTGAACTTAAAAAGAAAAGAAGAGACGATTACGATACTTGGACAGGTGATAAATCACTTGAAAAGCAGGAAAATGATTTAAAGGCAAAGCAGGCTACTGCTATTACAAAATTACAAAAAGATTTATACCAAACACAGTATGAAACCGCAAAAACTTTTCGTGAAAAGAAAAAGGCTTATGACGAGGGCGACCCAACTGTTTCTCTTAAGGATGTTCAAAAAGCATCTGATGCTATGGAACAAGCGGCAGAAGTACAAGTAACCTCTGGTGAGAAAATGGCACAGGGTGTCATTAAAACCATTTCAAACGGTGTTACAGAAATAGTATCTAAATTCACCACATCCTTTAAACAGGGTATGGATAGTATGATAGATATCTATAATAATTCGTTTACTGAAATTGCAGGTAGAACTGGTGCTAACCGTAATAAAGAAACTGGTGAGTATTCCCGTAAAGGCGTGACTGATTTATATAAAGGCACTATAAAAGAAGCAAAGCAATATGGTGGTGCTTTGAATATAAATAAAGAAGTAATGCCTCAAATGCAAGCAATGGCAAAAATGGGATTACAGGATAAAGAGTTGTATCAAAAATCAGTTGAAAGAGCACTCGATTCCAAGTTAATGCCGTGGTTAGACAATTATTCTGAAAGTCGCTATCAGTACGAAAAAACTGCGGGCGATGATGCCGCTAAAACTCTTAAAGGTCAAAACCTGATATTGCAAACCACAGAAGCGGGTAATAGATTAGTTCAATCTGGTGTTATTACATCGTTAGAAGAAGACCTTTTCCCGCAATTAACAAGTATTGCATATAATACTGGTGGAGAGAATGGTTTATCAGAAGAATATAAAGAGATACTTTATCAATTAACTAATAATGGTATGTCGCCACAAGAGGCATATCAAACTGTTCAAAAAATGATTGGTGCTGAAAAGAATCAGTATCGAGCGATAACTCAGGGCGATGTGGCAACAAAAGAATTTATAATTGGTATGAATGAGGGATTAAGCCGTACAGGTGCTCTTAAAAAATCTTCAGAAGTTACTGACAAGGTAGCCGCAAACGCAGGCAGTCAAATTGGTGCGGGTGCTGTTCGTAACTTTTTAGGTGGTTGGGGTGTTAGTGGTTGGGATACTACTGAAAGTGCCCAAAGAACTTCAGATATTATTGGTAAACTTAAAGAAAACCCTGACGAGATAGACCTAAAAGAAGGTAAGAAAGCATACGAAGAAGCGGCAGACAACGCAAAAACATTTGACTCTGCCACAAATGTGTTCTGGAATGCAGTTGAAAATTTTGGAACACAAGTTGGTATGTTTTTAGCACCAAGTGTGATAGGAAATTTTGCTTCTGGGTTTATTGGTATGTTAGTTGGAGCCGCACCTAAATTTGTAGGCAGTCTTGTAGAAAAAGGCGGAACAAAGTTATTAAAGCACTTTCTTGGCGGTGAAGGCGGTAGTTTTTTAAACAAATTAAAAGATATTCCCAAACTCACTGAAAAACTTAAAAACTTTGGTAGTGTTGGTGAAAAATTAAAAAGTTTTAGCGAAGTTGGAAGCAAAGCACTGCAAGGTGGAAAATCCCTATTAGGCGGTGCAAAAACAGCACTATCTTCGGCTGGCGTAGGTTCAACTGCAACAACGATAATAGGTGCTGGTGCGCTTGTTGGTGGTGCGGCTTGGATGGCGCACGATGCTGTTAAGGCAGTCAAAAAAGCAGACGACTGGGGTACACGCAAGAGTTCAGCAGGTGTTGCTGGTGCACTGTTTGGTACAGAAGACGCACCTTCACTCCAAAACACTGCAAAACAGGCAGGTAAATATGCACTTATAGGTGCAGGTATTGGTTCATTTATTCCTGGCGTTGGTACTGCTGTTGGTGCAGGTATAGGTGCACTCGCTGGTGCTGTATCATCTGTCGTTTCTGGTAAACAGGTGGCACAGGCAATTGATAAAGCAAGAAACAGTATCAGAGGTGCTGTTAAACAAGTTGGTGACAACTTTAAAGAAAACGGTCTTATTGGTGGTGCTTTGAAAACTGCAAGAGATGGCATCTCAAAAGCAACAAAGGGATATGTAAGTGTTCTTGTTGGCAAAGAAAATGCTGAAAAATTGCAAAAGGCTTTTAATGCAGTTGGAGAGAAAGCAAAGAACGCAGTCAGTAAAGCAAAAGACCACGTAAAAGATACTATAAAAGCACAAAGAGCAGATATACAAGATAAAGGTTTAATAGGTAGCAGTATTAATAATATAGCAACTACTTTATTTGGTAAGCGTGGTAGTGATGCTATATTTAATAAAGACAAAGATAAAGACAGCAAGAAAGATAAAAAAGAAGAAAAATCAACTGCAAGTTCAGTTTTATCTATTCTTGAAGTGTTGAAGTCTATTAATGATTTACTTTCTGGTAATTTACCCAAGGGTAAAGCAAGGGGTGAATCATCAGATGAATTTTTAGGTAAATCTACTGTTAGTGCAAGTGAAGTGCTTGAATCAATGAGCAATTCACAGAGTGATAAATTTAAAGAATTAACTAATAGGCGTGCTTTAGAGAAAGCGGCTTTAATGAGTCCTACTGTGGCACTTGCTAATGCAACGAGAGATAGATTTACAGAAAACAAGAAAAATGACAAAAAAGCAGATGAAAATGATAATGCTGAATTTGAAAACAAGTTAATTGATACAATAGTCAGTGTTGGCTCATATATTGTTGGTGCTATTAGAGAAGAGAAAAATGGTAAAGTTGATTATGAAAACGGATTATTACCATTAGACGATAAGAGAATAGACAGCAATATAGTTAATTTAAGACCGTCAGGACCGACCACTGGTTCTATTGTTTAATAAAAAATGAATGGAGGGGTATTGTAAAAAATGAATATTAATTATGGTGATACTGGTATAATGGTTAACTATTTACAATACTTCTTAAGAGATAATTATTCTAATACCACAAGATTGTCTTGGATATATGACGAATATACGCATAAGAAGTTTATAGAGTATTTAGATTTACCCAATGCTATTTATTCAAATACATTAGTGGAATATCTGAAATCATTACGGTTTAGTGCACCATTAGAGCCAGATTTAAGAGTTCTTGCCGAGCCGTTTAATGCTATGCAGTGTCATATTGAAGACGATATTGTGGTATTTTTAATGAAAGACCCCAAGTCGATTGAGGGCTATAATCCAGATTCACGTGAAGATGAGTTAAAAGTAAAGCGTTTCAAGGCAATAATTCCTATTCTTAAAACATTATATAATGATGTTGTAAAAATCACAGAAGAGTATGGTTGGCGAGTTGCAGAGTATCCAGATTTATATCGTAATATTGATGTGACAAACTGGAATGATATCGTTGATTTAGAGTCTGTTCTTGTTGTATTAAAAAAGCAAACTCCAACAAATATATTTCCACATTTTGACATTAGATATATGATAAACTATTTTAACAATGATTATGTAAATAATTATTTAGTTAGTAATAGTTATTTTCAAAAATCAAGTAATTATCGTGTTGGATTTGTTGAGTGTAATTCTGGTGATAAGTTTATTATAGCGCACAACTATACATATTCTATTCCTATTAAAATTGGGTATTGTGAACTTAAAAAATCTGATATAATTGATAAGCTATATACAAGTTCAAATTTAGCTTCTATACAAATACGAGGTATGGATGACGAGCCAACAAAAGTTATACCAGGTGTTCCGATTTTAGCCGAAATACCCGAAAGCGAAAACGGATATAAAACAATGCTGATTTTGATACCTAATACACGGTATACAAAACAGTTTGATGAACAGTCACAGATACCATTATCATTCGTAGATACCGAATATTTAGTTGGTGACTTAAATGATGACGGTGAAATAGACGAGATAGATAGATTAATATATTCCTGTCAAAGACCTAATGATATGGGATATGACGATTTTTATTACTTCAATCAAAATTACGACAGGTATGCAAATCTGTGTAAATGTATTGAAGAAAAGTATAAAAAATTATTTTTATCAAATGTAAATGAATATCACGAATGGAAAAAATCACAATATAATAATGAAGAGTTGTATTATTTAGACAGTGGCGGATATGTTTATTATAATATTGATACAATAGTTCAGCATTTAAGATTTTTATGTAGTGGCAGTGATGTTGTATTTACAAGATATTTGATAAACGGTATGGTAAATTACAAAATTACTATTGGCAACAATCAATCTGCAATAAATATGGAAATTCTTAACAGTTACAATGACGGCAGAGGATTTCCTGTGAGCAGTTTTGATAATTATTTAGGAAATTTACAGTCTGATACATTAGAGAATTATATTTATGATACAGATGTTGGAACACACGCAGTATCAAGTAATTCAAATTCGGTTGGTCTTAAATTAGTCTGTGGCTCTGAAATGACTACGAACAACTTGTTGGTTATAAAGACTAACCCGTATGATAATATTACAGACTGTTCTAAAATATTAAACGGTTCACATAATAGCGAAGACGGAACTTTATCGTTACCGATTTCTGATTTCAAAGGTAATCCTTGGATGGTTAGAGAAGAGATTTTTACAGCGTTATTGGATATGCTTATAAATCCCTATTCAAACCAAGAAGATATAAATTTTGTATATAAATTAATATCAGAGCAGAACGGCACAGGCGAAGAATTTTCATCGTTCAAATTTCCAGATAGATATGTATATTGTGATGAACTGAAACAGTATATAAAAGAATTACAGATAATAAACAAATCTAATTTCTCACTTGGTTATTTTGATATGACTGCATATTCTGTGCTTTATGATTTAGCATATCAGAATTATCTTAATAAACAGGTGGAAAGTATAAGAGAAGATATGGGTGAAGAACAGTGAGTAGAAAAATAAAAATTCCGCCTATACCGACAATACCAGTTGACGAAAATTTTATATTACTTTCAGACGGTGTAGAACTTGAAGAAATTAAAATGCCACTGTACCCAGACGAGATATCAGAGGGGTATTCTGCTAACTGGAGCACTAATGATATAGTTGGCAGACCTGTTCCCGTTGGAACATATGTTGGTGCAGGTTATAGAAGTGTTAGTTTTAGTTTTGATACTCATAGAGAATTACACCCAGATATTGATAATTTTTTGGTCAAAATACGCAGGGCTTGTTATCCAACATATCATACTAAATCTGGCGATGGTTATATACCGAGAACAGTATTTGTTAAAATAGGTAATTTTGTAGCAATAGGTTATATAACGAGTGTTAATTATCAGTGGCGTAAACCTATAATTGATGGTAATTATCAAGTGTGTAATATCCAAATACAAATGAATGCAATTGATATGGGTGAGATTCAACAAGACGAGGTTTATGACCCAATTGATGTTGTGTAAAGGTGTGATAATTTTATGATTGTTAATACATTAGTAGTGCAAAACAATGCTAATAAGTATAAAATTAGTGCTATCACAGAAGAACAGTTACGAAATTTAGAGTACGCAGTTCCTAAGAAATATGCTCACGTTTCAAGATATGGCAATGTTCGTAGAATACTTGATAAGTATAATGGAATATATTATCACGAAACGGTTTCTGATTATAAAGTATCAGAGGGGCAATCAGATACTTTTATAACTGTGAGTAAAACAACTAATCGTTTAGATGTAATATCTAATAATGTATACGGAACGCCGACTTATTGGTGGGTGATTGCATTAGCAAATAATATTATAGACTCATTTGCTGAAATACCTGTGGGGACAGTTATAAGAATACCACAATTATTAGATTTATATAGTAAAGGAAATGTATTAGAAAAGTAAAAGTGTGGTGAGGTTATGAGTGCGGCTACCAGAGATGAAGTTACTAATATAAACAATATCTTAAAAAAGTTAAGCAATTCTATACGCTGGACTTCTGCATATGCACCATTCATTTGGTGCAAAATAGGCGACCTCGAATTTGCAACAAGTAATATTGATTCAAAATCAAATTATCTTTTATCATTAACACACGAAAAAACAGGGTGTGGTAAAGCAAACTCTTTTACTTTAAATATAGCATATTATCCTGACCCGTTAGACGCATCGTCTATTGACGAAAAAGGCAAATTAGAAACGTTAGATGTAGAGTTGATAGGCTCTAAAATAGAATTTCGTTATGGTTATCGTTTTCCAGATTGGGTTACTTATGACATAGAAACACATACGGCTGATATAAGCGGAATAAGCATATTAGATTCATTGGAGTCAGAGACTTATACAGGCACAATATATGATTATTCTATTGAGATTACTAATAGTATGATTAATTACAGGATTACTGGTGTATCAGAAATTGCAATTCTTAAAGACGTTATTTTAGAAAAAACTGCCGAAGAGTTAAAACAGTTAGCAGGCGATACATATAATCCTATAAAATTAGTCAAAGGCTTATTAGAAGAACAAATAGATAATTTTGGTTTAGACTATGTTGTTGTAGATTGTGTAAATGGTGATTATTCTAACGAAGATATTAAAAATGGCGTTCCAGAAAATTTCTGTGGCTGTGTGGATAATAAAGATTTATTTACTGATATATCTAATGAACCATTGTTTGATTTTATAAATTCTACGATTTTACCAAGTGCTCGTGCATTAAATCCAGACCAGAGTGCTATAAATATTACAACTGAAACAGAAGCGGACAGTGAAGACGGTGGCAAGGAAAATAGCAAAGACGATGAACAAACAGAGCCAGTAGATTTAATCACATTTACTTACACATTTCACGACCATTTAGTGAGGAAAGACAGAAAAAGAGTTATAACTCTTGATTATGTGAATCCTAATGAAAAGTTTACGTCTGACCAGGTTGTTGATTTTGGTTTCAACTGGATGAGTGGTAAACTTACTGATATAGTTTTAAATTTTACCCCTAATTTTCAAGGCTCTATTGCTATTGCTAATGCCGCAAGCCTTAAAAACACAATAAAAGATATGGCTAAAAATGATAATATAGCAATCACTGGTGACGGTGTAATGGAAGTGTTAACTTCATATGTTAACCAAAGAGTAAAGGGTAACAGTGGTGACGAATCAATAATGAACATATTAACTGCAATAGCGGATATGGCTATATTCCAACAGTCACCATATACGGCTTCATTATCAACATTAGGAATACCATATGATATTCCAATGTTAACTCATATTAATGTAAAACCAAGCATTTATGGCAGACTTCATTATACAGCAGGAGAATATCGTATCACTAAAATAACAGACCAAATCAGTTCTGGTGGCTTTAATACAGAATTTGAGTTAATCAGAATAGCAACTGGTGATATGTCTGAAAGGATTACTGAAATTATTCAGTCGGCAGGAAAGAAAAAATAATATGGTGGTTGTTTATGAATTATTGGGTTAGTGAAAATAGGCATAAGTCTAATGACCTAAACGGTTATTATGGCGTAACAAAAGGGATAGTAACACGGAATATTTTATACTTGCCAAAACCCTATATAGAGAGTAAAATAGATAAGTATGGAACAGTAGTCGATACAAATAACAAATGGGATGTACAGGTGTGGATACCTGCATTAGATGTAGATGAAACACTTCCTATGGAACCTGATTTATATAAAGTTGGCAGTGCTGATGATTATGGTAAATACCCTTGGGCGCAAGTGTGTGGTCCACTTTTCAAAGACCAAATCGGTACAGACAAAACAGATTATGAAGATACTTGGTCAAGTATGTTTTCGGGTAAGAAATTACAAGATGTTCCAAGCACGTATCCAGCAATAGGGGATATAGTATTTATAATGTTTGAAAACGGTATGAAAACAAAACCAATATGTATCGGCTCGTTAATGTGTGACAGAAATGCAGTAAGGTATCACGATACAGAACAAAGCGGTAATTTTGACGATTATGATTTAAATTCCAGAGTAACTGGTTATAAGACTTGATAAGGTGGTGTGAAACAGTATGGCAATAAAAACATTTCCGTTTAGAAAAATATTCAATCCACAAACTGGTAAAACAACAATGGTAAGTGGACAGGAATCAATAAACAATTGTCTTGCTATGCTTTTATCAAGTTGTAAGGGTGAGTTGTTAGGCGACCCCAATTTTGGCACTGACGTTAAAAAGTATTTATTGAATTTTAAGGGCGGTGCTTTATATGTAACGTTAAGAAAAACGATTTCAGATGCAATAACGAGATATGAAAAAAGAGTATTAGTAAATAATGATGATATTTATATTTCGCAAGGTGCTGATGAAAACACCTTAAACATAAGGGTAGTTTATAAGGATTTAACAGATGGAACTACCAAGACTTTAACATTGACATTGAACGGAGATGAGTTATAATGATATCAGATAATCCTAAATTTGATGTTGTAGATAGAGATTATAAAAGTATCTACAAAGACCTTATAAATGCAATACCGTCTCTTACAAATCAGTGGTCAGTGAGTGACGAGTCTGACCCTGGCATTGTTTTAGTTAAATTGATGTCAATGTTAGGCGATATGCTTTCGTATAATACTGATAAGGCATATTTAGAGGCATATCCTGATACAGTAACGCAGAGAAAGAATGCATACCAAATTTTCAAACTTATCGGTTACAAAATGAAATGGTATCGTTCTGCGACTTGCGATTGCTATTTCAATAATGCTAATTCATCATTAACAGATGTTATATACATACCGAGATTTACACGGTTTTATTCTTCCGACAGGTCTATATGTTATACAAACCCAACAGAAGATTTATATATAGTATCTGGCATAAATGGACAGGTAGACGGTAGACAACAAACTAAATTAATTGAGGGTATCCCTGTAACTCCCGATATTTATGCAGACACAACCGTTTATAAAAATGGTACTTCATATACATTTAATGGAAACAGTGCTTGGCACAGTATCTATAAATACAATGTAGATAAAACTGTTATTTCAAATAATAGAATATATTTTAATGTTCAAAATGTTGAACAGAATTATATTACTTTAATAGATGATAGTGGAAATGTTTGGAATAAGGTTGAGAATATTGATATAGCAGATAATCTTAACGAGAGATTATTTGAGTTTGATGTTGACGAATTTGATAAACCATATATTAAACTTATTGATTACTGGGAAGAACTTAATATAACTAAATTTAAGTTATTTTATATTCAATCCTCTGGCATTAACGGTAAAGTAAATGCTAAAATCTTAAAGAGAGCAGAGTCAGATGCATTTAATTTACTTAATAGTAGATATCCCGAATTGTTAATTGTTAATTCAGAGGGAACAGACGGTTTTGACCCAGAAACGGCAGACGATGCACGAAAGGCTTCTGCTAATTATATAAATACATTTGATACGCTTGTTACATTAGACGATTTTGCAAAGTTTGCCAAAAGATTTGATTTTGTTGGTAATGCAATTGCAAAAGACAAAACAAATGATTTTAATGGCGGATTAGTAACATATTATAATAGTTTAAATATGTTAGTAAATGGTATTCTTTCTAATTTTAATATAAATACAAATAGTTTTGCACATTTAACAAATACAAATAATTTCTCTGTATCTGTTTCATATGAATTTGATACAAGTAATTATTTATTAAACAGAGTATATAATGGAATTTTGTGGAGAGATATAACAGATAATTATAAGCAGTTATTAGACCACATTACTAAAATGTTTGGCTTGCAATACGATGCTGTAATCGGGCAATATTTAAAAATTATGACACAGTATTTCTCTAATAGAACTTATTATACATACAATGGCACTAATTTTATAAAATATACAGGAACAGTGCTTTCACCGAATGTAACTTATTACTCACCCGTTATATCA
>Ga0265301_10001788_pt1 | contig 26923 bp, 14 predicted proteins | sample AusTroGonzalo_MG_2_FD_193488 | JGI IMG/M metagenome (GOLD analysis project Ga0265301, IMG submission 193488) | Bovine rumen microbial communities from tropical cattle in Woodstock, Queensland, Australia - Gonzalo_04 | ecosystem: Host-associated > Mammals > Digestive system > Stomach > Rumen ... | reverse complement strand
CTGATGGGGGAAACTATGGAAATTCGAAAACAGATCAGAGAAAGGCTCTCCGCCCTGAAAAATGACTTCGGCGCTGTTGCCGTCAAGGCGGAATTTGAGGCGGAGGGATCAAGAAAAGACGAGCTGATCATGCTTCGCGAAATGGCGGAGACTGCTGACCTGGGCCTGATTATCAAAATCGGCGGATGTGAAGCCCTGCATGATCTGGATCAATGCAAACTCCTTTCCGCCGCAGGGGTCATGGCACCCATGATAGAAACGCCGTATGCACTCGACAAGTTTCGACGAGCCGTTACAAAGCGATATGGTGAAGAGACACAGATTGAACGCATTATGAACGCGGAAACGATCACCTGCCTTCAGAACTTTGATGCCATTCTTGAACGCGGTAAAGGCTTTCTTACCGGCGTTACGGTTGGGCGCAGCGATCTTTCCGCCTCCATGGGAATTGCCGGAAAAGAGATTGAAGGCGATGCGATCTTCTCTGCGACAAAAGAGTTTTGTGAGAAGGCAGGAAGTGCCGGCCTTGTTACCAATTTCGGCGGGAACATCGGCATGGAGTCGATTCCCTTTATCCTGAAGCTGAATCCCTTGCTCGACCGCTTTGAAACCCGCAAGGTCGTTTTATCTGCGAATGGAAACGCAGACTTTCTGAAGCAGGCGATTACGGCGGCACTGGAGTTTGAACTGCTGTATCTGCGCTTGAAATCCCAATACTATAGGGATATGGCAAATGAAGACGCTGTGCGTATCAAACGGCTGGAAGCGCAGATCCATGCTGTCCGAAGAAACTGAGTCGGTGTTTTGTGGGAGGAACAGATGAGAGAAAGAATCGTATTTGCGGAAAATGACCGGATAGCGATCATCGCACCGCACCCGGATGACGAATGCCTCGGGGCAGCGGCGGCGCTGATTCTCGCGCCCGACCGGACTGACATCTATGTGCTGACGGACGGAAGCCACGGAAACCCGGAGAAGAGCATCGGGGAAGAGGCAGAAATCCGCAGGACGCAGTTCGAGGCCGAGATGGCGGCGGTAAAGCCTCACGCCTGGGAATGGCTCGGTTACGAGGACACGACCCTTCCGGAACGGCAGGATGCCGTCGAAAGGATTGATTTCACCCCCTACACGAAGATCTTTCTGCCCTGGCATCAGAGCCCTCATCCGGATCACCGGGCCGCGGCAATTTTATGCTGCAAGGCGATACTGCGCCAGAAAGCGCAGGGGGAATGCTTCATGTATGAGATCGGCACGCCGTTTTACCGGCCGACCCACTGCGTTGACATTACGGAACTTGTGGAAAGCAAAAGGCGTCTGATCCGTTTTCACAGGGATCAGACCACGCAGGAGGAAATCAGCCTCTCGCTCAACCTTTTCCGCGGCTCCCAGATGCTCTCGGACCCGAAATGCAGATACGCGGAGTGCTACATGAAGGTGGATGCCCGAAAGCTCGGTTATAACCCTGACCTGATCGCAAAACTCTATACCCTGCGGGAAGATCCCGCGCTGGAAGCTTCTCTGGAAGAGAAGGGGATCCGGATCAAGCGGGTGATGCCGCCCGACTTCACGCCGGTCTACGAGTTTATCAGAGACAACTTTGCCCGCTCCTGGGCCGACGAGGCTCTCGCCGCCATGATGAAAGGTGTCTGCTATGTGGCGGTCCGTGATGGCAAAATGCTCGCTTTCGGCTGCGTAGGCGCCATCGCGCCGGATTATGCCGGCCCGGGCGGCACAATCCCGGAGGCGCGCGGTTTGGGAATCAACAGGGCGATTGTCCAGAAGTCCTACCGATACCTGAAAGACCAGGGATTTCAATATGCCGTCAACGGTTCTGTCTCCCCGGCAGAGAGAAAAATTGTCGAGAAAGTCGTGGACGTGATCGCCGTCGAGGACAGCAGAGACGCGTATGGGAATCTGCTGAAACGATGAGTATGACGGATCCGCGCTTCATTGAACAATTAGAGAAAAACAGTGCTGCTCATCCGGATGCTGTTGCCCTGATCTCAGTAGAAGGTGGGAAAAGCATGACCTATGCCGAGCTCTGGGAGTATTCCGGCCGTGTTTACCGGTTCTTGAAGCAGAAGAACTTCGGAAAAGAAGATGTTGTGATGATCGCTGTTCCGCGGGGCATCAACCCGATCATCACCCTGGTCGGTGTGTGGCGTGCGGGTGCGGCGGCCGTCATGCTCGATGCAGACTACGAGCCTGAAAGAATGGCGTATATCCTGCGGGACACGGGCAGCGTCATCAAGATCGACACGGACCTGCTTATCAAAATCATGTCCTGCGCTTCTCTGGAAGGTTATGAGGAAACGAGCCCCCACGACCTCGCCTATCTCATCTATACCTCCGGGACGACGGGAAGGCCCAAAGGCGTGATGCAGGAATACGGCACGCTGGATATGTGCGTCAGGATGCATTGCTGCGGAGATCGATCCGTGGTCGACGGCAGATTTGCCATGATTGCCCCGCTTACGTCTGCGGTCAGCATGCTCGTCATTCCGCCGATTCTCTATAACGTTCAGACATTTGCCGTGATTCCGATGAATATCGTGAAAAATCCGGATCGTCTTCCTGCATGCATTGAACAATATCGTCTTACGACCCTTTTCATCATTCCGTCTATGCTGAAGCGCTTGAAACGGATCCCTGACTCGCTGAAGAAGATCATTGTGGGAGGGGAGACGGCAAAAAGTGTTTTCAGCGATCAGGTGGAGATATTCTGCGGTTACGGCCAGTCAGAGTCCGGATTCAACATCACGACATTCCTGATTGACCGGGAATATGACATCACGCCGGTCGGCAGAATCGGGGAGCAGAAAGCGAAGATAGCCATTTTGGACGACGAAGGGAAGGAACTCCCGATCGGAGAAACGGGAAATCTCTGTTATCAGGCACCGTATTTCCGAGGCTATCTCGGACTGCCCGAGCTTACGGAAAAAGTTCATCTGAACGGTTATATCCGGTCAGGGGATTTCGGCTTGATCCGTCCGGATGGGTTGATTTGCATTACCGGAAGGGCCGATGAAATGATCAAAATCCGGGGGAACCGCATAGAACCGGCGGAAGTTGAAGCGGTTCTCCGGGAGATCCTGCAGGTGGAATGGGTGGGGGTCAGAGGCATCTTCAATCAGCAGCATCCCTATCTCTGCGCATACTATGAGGAAGAGCCGAAGAGATCTGTCGAAGAGGCCAGAGAGCTTGCAAGCAGGATGCTTCCTGCCTATATGATCCCTTCCTGTTTTATGAAGATCGATTGTATTCCCCGTGACGCAAACGGAAAGATCGCAAAGAGAAATCTTCCGATTCCGGACGGAGAAAATGAGGAAAACGAAAAGCAGAAATCCTGAGGGGGAAAGCCGGTTTGAATCTATACCATAGCGTAACGATGTATCAGGTCCTGGAAGCGATCGTTCACAGCGAAAGAGTCCACAGGGGAGAGTACAACGTCCTGCTGCTGGCAGACTTCTCCGCAAAGAAATATCATGATTACAGGGAACTGGAGGCATTTTTCGATGAAGTGCGGCTGTTCCCTTATCGGTCGATTTCCAATGATCCTGATTCGATTTTCGAAGAGACGGAAAGAGCCTGGAAAAACACGATTCCTCACGAGATTACGGAATTCAAAAATATTTATGTCGCTTCTGCTTTCTATTATTTTTCTCTGTTTCTGATCGCAAACGGCATTTCCTTTCACATGTTTGAAGATGGAGGAGGCATTCTTTCCAAGCCGAAGGTTCTTTATGAGATTATTCGGGATGTAACCCCTGTCATGGCGGATATCGCTCAGACCTACGGCCTTCTTGACGGAAGAAACGAATATGTCCGTGACATCATCTGCAATTTCTCCGCCCAGAGTTTTATAGCAGACGACCCGAAATGGAGAGATTTTGATCCGGCGGCGGAGATTGCGCGGCTCGCCCCGGAAACGGTCAGCAGGATACTGCGATTTTTCCGGCTGGAACCCATCCGTGACATTCCGGAAAACGCGGCGCTGGTCTTTACGCAGCAGTTTTCGAATCTGTATACCACGTCACGGGAGGATCAGATCGCCATTTATCAGGTCTGCAGCGACTTCTTTCTTTCGAACCAGAACCTGATCTTCAAGCCGCATCCGGACGACAGCGTGGATTACACGCCCTTCTTCCCGGATGCAAGAACGATTCACGGGAGGTTTCCGGCGGAACTGATGCCGATTCTTCTGGATCGGATTCCCGAGACTTCCTTCACGGTTTCTTCTACCTCTGTCCGGAATATCGGGAGCATCTTCAAAAAGAATATCGTCTGCGGCTATGATTTTCCGAATACCTTTCGGGCAATCGACCGGTATTATTTCGCCCTGAAGCTGATTTCAGAGACGGAAGAACTGAAGCGCTGTTCCGTCCATACCTTTGGCGTGGATGTCAACCTGCTTGAAGCGATTGCGGAGCATTCCCTGAAGACTGAGCTTCGGTTTGTACATGAAACCGCGCTGAAGAAGGAAATGCCCGGACGTCAGGTATGGCTCATCGATGACTGCACGTTTGAGAGCGATTATTTCCGGACGGAAAAGAAGGACCTTTTCTTTGCCTATCGCAGAATTACGGTAAAAGGAGTTGAGCCGCCTGCTTCGCCGGACCCGGAGACCGCACAAAGCAAGTCCGGCATTTCCGTCTCCGAAGCACCGGAGCGGTCAGAAAGCCGGACAGGCGCGCTCTCCGTGACCGACTTCCTTGAAGCCATCGGGGAAGCTGATCTTGTTGTTTTTCTGAATTCCCGGAACGACTATTGCTTTTATGATGCAAAGAAAAAAGAGCTGTTCCGGCGGATGATTCCGGTCAGGGTGGGGAAAAGAAGAATCAGGGTGGAGAATGTCTTCTTCCCTGACGGCGATTTTACCATCTACGCATACACCGAAGACGCCGGGATCAGAGAAACGATCAAGCGGTTTCATGCGGAAATTTTCCTGAAAAATACCGGTTTGACCGAGGAAATACAGGAACTGGATCCGGAACAGAGGAAGGCCGCCGTTTCAGCGGGATTGCGGCAGGCGGAAGGCAAGCTTCGACCGGAGATCTCAGCACCCGAGACCAGGATCTCCATGGAGGAATATCTTGACCTGGCGATGGACCTCAACGACATGAGCATGAAGGCGTTTCTGCAGAAGAAGATCAATCTGTTCAGACGCCCGGGCCTCCGGGAATGGATGCAAAGGCCGGCATTGGAACCTGCTTCCGCCTCGGACGAGGAAATCCGGCACTTCCTGCAGACCTGGGGCAAGCTTGTGGGAAAAAGGAATACCTCTGCCGGGGAAGGTTTCCGCATCTACACGGACAGCGGAACAGACACGGTCGGGCAGATCCGCACTGACGGCGCCGATATCCTGGAACCCTTTATCCGTCAGCATCCGGCATATCAGGCGATCTATCCGGACAGTCTCAACACCCTTCGTATTCATACCGTGCGCAGCAGCAAGAGTGTGAGAACCTTTCTGACACCCATGCTGTCGGTCGGGGGAGACGGAGCGGAGACAGACCTGTCCGATTCCACAACCAGGTATCGTGTTCTCCTGTCCGAGGACGGAAATATTATTCAGGCATTTCGGCAGAATCCCGGAGAAGCCTGGCTGCCCGCGGACCGGCATCACAATACCGGCTATCCGTTCCGGCACGGCAGAAAGCTGCCGGGCGTCCGGGCGTGCCTGGAATGCTGCCGGAACGCCGCGCTTTTCGTTCCGGAAATGCGGTATATCGGATGGGATGTGGCCGTCACGGAGAACGGACCGGTGATCGTGGAGGCCAACAACATCTCCGGCTCTGTATATTCCTGGCAGCAAGCGGAAGAACACATTACCGGTTTCGGGGTTCGACAGGAGATTGAGGAGATGCTCGCCTTTGGAATGGAGGGCGTCCGATACAGCGGGGAGACCGTATGGATTTCTGAACCGCTCATCGAGGTCGGAGCCTCATTGCCCGGGATCAGGAGTCTGTATCTGATTCTGCTGCAGTCGGCTCTGCACCGGCACGGAGTGGAGTTTTATGACCGTGATTTCATAAAGCGGAGACCTGCCGTAAGAATAAACTGCAGCATCCGGTATGTGGAAGAGGAAAACGCTGTTTTGCTCCAAACGGAGAGGAGAACGGAACGGATCCCCCAGCCGGACCCGGAAAAGCTCAGTCTGTCGCCCTACGGAGAAAACGAAGAGCAGTCCGATGTTTCGGAAGAAGACTTCTTTGCACTGGATCAGATTGCCATGCGGGAGGCAGCACGGATTTACCGGGTACTGTCGCAGAATGGAAGCTTCAGCCCGGATATCGGGAGACAGGAGGCCACAGCATGAAGACAGCATGTTTCATTCCGATCAAAGCAAATTCAGAGCGTGTAAAAGGGAAGAATCTCCGTATTCTCAACGGAAAACCGCTCTACCGATATCTTTGTGAGCATGTCAAAGAGGCGGAAGTGTTCGACGATGTGTATATCGATACCAACAGTCCCGAAATATCCGCCTATGCCCGAACCATGGGTTTTGAGGTAATAGAACGCTTACCGGAGCTTGCACAGAACACGGCAAACGGCAATGATCTTCTTGTTCACCACTTTGACCTCCACCCGGATTATGACTATTACTTCCAGCTGTTTGCGACGGCACCGTATATGAGACCGGAAACAATCCACGCCTGCTGGGAGAAACTGACCTGCTCGGCGGAATATGATTCCTGTTTTACGGCGACCGAGAATCACAGCTATTACTGGCTGGCCGGAAATCCGATGAATTATCGTCCCGAGATCCTTCCGCGCAGCCAGGATATGCTTCCGGTCATCGAAGAAACGACAGGTCTTTACGGGATTTCCGGAGAGGCACTCAGGAAATACCGCTGCAGAATCGGCCGCAAACCTTATATCCACATTGTCAGTAAGTTTGAAGCGGTTGATATCAATACCGAAGAGGACTGGAAGATTGCCGAATATGTGGGGAAGGCCGTTTTCGGACTGTAGAGATTCTGAAGCTGCACGGCTTCATGACAGAAAAGGGAATTTGATTTATGGAAGAGATACGGGAGCCGTCGGTTGCGCCGCGGTTATCCATCATTCTGCCGGCTTATAACTGTGAAGCCTTCCTGGAGCAGACGCTGGACAGCATGTTATCCGGGCTCCCGTGAACACAGGGGACGGTTCTCTGTGTTGACAAAGACCGAGAAGAATGATAGGATAATCAGGGTGATGCATAATGCCTCGTGCAGCAAGGATAAGGAGCAGCAGCTTCTTACAGAGGAAAAGAAAATTCTTGTAATTCAGTTGCTGCTCGGATCAGGAGCGTCAATTCGACAGGTAAGCAGACTTTCCAGCATCAGCTTTGGAATTGTACGAAAGTATACCTAACACAGAGAACCGTCCCCTGTGTTATCGGTAAAGCAAGCCCAGAGGCGATACCGTTTGCTCCGTCTTTTATCCGAAATAGATATGACCAGCCTTTTTCCTGTAAGTGAGCAAGGTTGTTATACCCTTCGTATCCGCGATCGGCAAGGAGAACAGCATGTTGGATAGTTGCTCGATCAAGCATTTCAATCAGCGCCTTATGTTCATTCCAGCCCCGGGATTTATGAATGAAAGCGTCTGTATAAATTTGGTTTTCCAGATCATACAGAGCATTCAAATGGAGCAGGCTGTAGGGACGTCGTCCGTTTGCACCAGGGTAGTAGGATTCCGGGTCGTTGGGATCAGCGAAAATTTGAAGATCCGATCCGTCCACGGCCAAAAGCCTGTAGCCACGAAATGTTTTCTTTACCGGGCTTCCTTGAACAAAGCGCTGAAACAGGTATTCCATAGCTTCCGGTTTCAGCTTGGCTCGTTGCTGAACAAACGCCGATGTGCTGGCTGTGTTTGAGTCAAATTTGAAATAGTCAATCAAACTGTTGCTTGTGCTGCCGCCGCTCATGCTGAGCAGTATAGATACCACAGAGGCGAAGTCCAGTTTTCGCTTTCGAGTAAAGTCTCTTCCTGGTGTCCTCGTAAATTGGGCTTGGTTCCGCGCCATGTCCCGAATCGTTGTTTTCATTAGCTTCTTCAATTTTGCTGCTTGTGAGCTCATGATGCATCCTCCTTGTAATGAACTGGGATCGCTTTTCATTACAAGGGCCGTTTTCAGCAATGCCTTGCTGAAAACGGCCGCACATTTTTGCCCTCTTGTCAAGTGTTTTCTGCTTTTTTCAAAAGAAAAATACCCCGTACCTTTCTTTGGTACGAGGTATCTTTCCTGTCATCTTATCTTAATGACATTGGCTCCGTATGGGGGCTGCTTCTTGTTATTCCACACAAAAGAGAGAGTAATTCGCGTCGAGGGAAGCGGCTTTTCTGTTGAGTTCTACGAAATATCATCAGGCAGTTGACAAACGGGAATTGCTTTGTTATTTTGTTGACGAATTAAGGAGGCGAACCGTATGAAAAGAGAGTATCCGTTTATCGACACGGTCGATAAACTGCAGGAGGAGATCGACCGCGTCAAAAAAGCGCAGGCTGTCTATGCCGGCTTTACGCAGGAGCAGGTCGACCGTATTTTTCTTGCCGCAGCGACAGCGGCCAACAAGGCACGCATCCCGCTGGCGAAGGCCGCGGTTGCGGAGACCGGCATGGGCATTGTGGAGGACAAGGTGATCAAGAACCACTTTGCCTCCGAGTATATCTATAACGCATACCGCAATACCAAAACCTGCGGCGTCATTGAGGAGGACCCGGCCTACGGCATCCGGAAGATTGCCGAGCCCCTCGGCCTGATCTGCGCGATCATCCCGACCACGAACCCCACCTCCACCGCGATTTTCAAAACGCTGCTGGCGCTCAAGACCCGCAACGGCATCATCATCAGCCCGCATCACCGGGCGAAAGGCTGCACGGTCGAGGCGGCCAGGCTTGTCCTCGAGGCGGCGGTCGAAGCCGGCGCACCGGAGGACATCATCGGCTGGATCGATATGCCCTCGCGCGACATGACGGGGCTTTTGATGAAACAGTCGGATATCATCCTCGCCACCGGCGGCCCCAGCATGGTCACCGCGGCCTACTCCTCCGGCACCCCGGCTCTCGGCGTCGGCGCGGGCAATACCCCTGCCGTCATCGACGAGAGCGCGGACATCCTGCTGGCGGTGAACAGCATTATCCATTCCAAGACCTTTGACAACGGCATGATCTGCGCCTCCGAGCAGTCGGTGATCGTGCACACGAATGTCTACGACGCCGTGAAGCGCGAGTTTGCCGCGCGTGGCTGCTATTTCCTCAATCCCGAGGAGACCGAAAAGGTTCGGAAAACCATGCTCATCAACGGCTCGCTGAATGCAAAGATCGTCGGCCAGAAACCCGTCACCATTGCCGCTCTCGCGGGCTTTGCCGTACCCGAGGGAACCAAGATCCTGATCGGTGAGGTGGAATCGGTGGAGCTGAGCGAGGAGTTTGCACACGAAAAGCTCTCCACGGTCCTGGCGATGTACCGCGCCGCGGACCTCGAGGACGCCTTCCGGAAGGCCGAGAAACTCATAGAGGACGGCGGCCTTGGTCACACCTCGTCGATTTACCTCGACCTCGCCACGGGGCAGGAAAAGCTGGCGGAGTTCCAGGCGCGTATGAAGACCTGCCGCATTGTGGTAAACACCCCCTCTTCTCAGGGCGGTCTGGGCGACCTCTACAATTTTGCCCTCACGCCCTCGCTGACGCTGGGCTGCGGCTCCTGGGGCGGCAACTCCGTGTCGGAAAATGTGGGCGTCAAGCATCTGCTGAACATCAAAACCGTTGTGGAAAGAAGGGAGAACATGCTGTGGTTCCGTGCGCCGGAAAAGGTCTATATCAAGAAGGGCTGCCTGCCCGTGGCGCTCAACGAGCTGAAGGACATGGACAGAAAGCGCGCCTTTGTAGTCACCGGCCCGCACCTGTATAAGACCGGCACCGCAGATCCCATTCTCAGAAAGCTGGAGGAGCTCGGCATTCAGCACAGCATCTTCTTCGATGTGCCGAATGACCCGACCCTGGCCTGTGCCCGCGAAGGGGCCAGGCAGATGCTCGCCTTCAAGCCCGACGTGATCATCGCGCTCGGCGGCGGCTCGGCCATGGACGCGGCCAAGATCATGTGGGTGCTCTACGAGCACCCGGAGGCCGATTTTGCCGACATGGCCATGCGCTTTTCCGATATCCGCAAGCGCATCTACAAGTTCCCCAAGATGGGCGAAAAGGCCTATTTTATCGCCGTCCCCACCTCTGCCGGCACCGGCAGCGAGGCGACGCCCTTCGCCGTGATCACCGATGAGAGCACCGGCATCAAGTATCCGCTGGCGGACTACGAGCTCATGCCCAACATGGCCATCGTGGATACGGATTTCCACATGACCGCCCCGAAGGGTCTGACCGCCGCCTCCGGCATCGATGCGGTGTCCCATGCGCTGGAGGCCTATGCCTCCGTCATGGCGACGGACTACACCGACGGGCTGGCCCTCCGGGCACTGAAGACCCTGTTCGAATATCTGCCCCAGGCCTACGAGAACGGGCAGGACATTCGGGCGAGAGAAAAGGTTGCCAACGCCGCGACCATGGCGGGCATGGCCTTTGCCAACGCCTTCCTCGGCGTGATGCACTCCATGGCCCATAAGCTCGGTGCCTTTCATCATATCGCCCACGGCCTGGCCAACGCCCTGATGATGGATGAGGTCATCCGCTTCAACGCCTGCGAAGCGCCGACCAAGATGGGCACGTTCCCCCAGTATGACCACCCGCACACCCTGGCGCGCTATGCCGAGGTGGCCGACTGCCTCGGCTGCGGCGGAAGGACAGACGCAGAGAAGGTGGAAAGCCTGATCGAAAAGATCGACGCGCTCAAGGCGAGCATCGGCATCAAGCCCAGCATCCGGGACTACGTGCCCGACGAGGAAGCCTTCCTCGCGACGCTTGACGAGATGACCGAGCAGGCCTTCGACGACCAGTGCACCGGGGCCAATCCGCGCTACCCGCTGATGAGCGAGATCAAGCAGATGTACCTCAACGCCTATTACGGCAGGAGCTTTGTCGAGACACCCAAACCGGACCTGAGCCAACTGGAAGGGAGAGAAGCCTAATGAATCTGGAAAACGTCATTGCCGAACGCAAAACCAAGACCATCTATCGCGACGGAGACAGCGTCGTCAAGCTCTTCAACCAAAACTATTCCAAGGCCGATATTTTAAACGAAGCCCTGAACCAGGCGCGTGTGGAGGAGGTCGGGCTGAACATCCCGAAGATCCTCGAGGTTACGAGCCATGAGGGGATGTGGGCGATCCGCTCCGAGTTCATCGAGGGGCAGACCCTTTCCCATCTGATGCGGGACGACCCGGAGAATAAGGACAGATACCTCGAGATGCTGGTGGATACCCAGATGCTGATCCACTCCCGGCGCTGCCCGCTGCTCAGCCGTCTGAAAGACAAAATGAACCGCAAGATTCTCTCGGCGGATCTCGAGCCGGTCACGCGCTACGAGCTGCTGATCCGTCTGGAAGGTCTGCCTACCCACGACAAGCTCTGCCACGGAGACCTCTGCCCCTCGAACATCATCCTGACCCCGGAGGGTGAGCTCTATATCATCGACTGGGCGCACGCCACCCAGGGCAACGCCTCGGCCGATGTGGCCCGCACCTACCTCACCTTCCACCTGCGGGGCGAGGCGGACATCGCGGAGAAGTATCTGGACCTGTTCTGCGAGAAGAGCGGAACGGACAAGCGCTATGTGCAGAAGTGGATGCCCATTGTGGCGGCCTCCCAGTCCGTCAAAGGCAATCTCGACGAGCGGGACTTCCTGCTCCGCTGGGCCAATGTGGCCGAATACGAATAAGCATACAAACCTGCAGCACAAAAGCACAGAGGGGATTTCCCAATGTCATTAAGATAATGGCATAGTCCAGAGGAAGTAGTACGAAGAAAATGAGCGCAACGGAAACGGTGTGCTCATTTTCATGTAAGAAGGCATGACAAAGAGGCAGACAGAAGTCTGCCAAAAACACTATTCAAAAGAGACAAATTATGCTACTCTATAGAGGAAGCTGAAGGAAGGTCTTTGTACCGGCTTACGAGAGTTACTTCGACCCGGGCGAACAGGCAGGAGCAATCTCGAAAGCAAAGCTTCAAGCTCAGGTGGAGACACATACCCCAGGAAGAAATTGCGGCAAATATGTACAGCAGCGGAGAAGTTGACCGAATAGGAATACTTCGTATTGCGTTTCTGGATGACTACGTGCGAGGTAATCAGCTCGGAAAAGTTGTACATGGTAAGTTTCGCGAATACTTCTTGGTAGATGTGCTCCACCTTTTTTGCGTGGAAATGGACAAGGCCAAGAGTATATTTGAGCTGGCGGAAGGAAGTTTCAATTCCCCAGCGTCTGGCATAGAGGAGTTTGAGTTCCGCGGGAGGGAAGGTGTTAGCAGGCAAATTGGTAACGACAGTTTCAAAGGAATCCTCAGAGAGTCTGAAACGGACGATACGGAAAGAAAGCTCATAGAAAGAAAGCGGATCGTGCTTGCGGTTTACGGTGGGAAGGTAATCGAAGGTCACATGCGATGGAAGCCACCTGTAACGATTCGGATCGGCTAAGCATAAGGGTTTCACATCTTTGGTTTGTCTGCGGGTAAGATGCAGTTCTACAGAGAGATCGAATTCGGCAGTTTCCGGTAAAGCAAGCCCAGAGGCGATACCGTTTGCTCCGTCTTTTATCCGAAATAGATATGACCAGCCTTTTTCCTGTAAGTGAGCAAGGTTGTTATACCCTTCGTATCCGCGATCGGCAAGGAGAACAGCATGTTGGATAGTTGCTCGATCAAGCATTTCAATCAGCGCCTTATGTTCATTCCAGCCCCGGGATTTATGAATGAAAGCGTCTGTATAAATTTGGTTTTCCAGATCATACAGAGCATTCAAATGGAGCAGGCTGTAGGGACGTCGTCCGTTTGCACCAGGGTAGTAGGATTCCGGGTCGTTGGGATCAGCGAAAATTTGAAGATCCGATCCGTCCACGGCCAAAAGCCTGTAGCCACGAAATGTTTTCTTTACCGGGCTTCCTTGAACAAAGCGCTGAAACAGGTATTCCATAGCTTCCGGTTTCAGCTTGGCTCGTTGCTGAACAAACGCCGATGTGCTGGCTGTGTTTGAGTCAAATTTGAAATAGTCAATCAAACTGTTGCTTGTGCTGCCGCCGCTCATGCTGAGCAGTATAGATACCACAGAGGCGAAGTCCAGTTTTCGCTTTCGAGTAAAGTCTCTTCCTGGTGTCCTCGTAAATTGGGCTTGGTTCCGCGCCATGTCCCGAATCGTTGTTTTCATTAGCTTCTTCAATTTTGCTGCTTGTGAGCTCATGATGCATCCTCCTTGTAATGAACTGGGATCGCTTTTCATTACAAGGGCCGTTTTCAGCAATGCCTTGCTGAAAACGGCCGCACATTTTTGCCCTCTTGTCAAGTGTTTTCTGCTTTTTTCAAAAGAAAAATACCCCGTACCTTTCTTTGGTACGAGGTATCTTTCCTGTCATCTTATCTTAATGACATTGGCTCCGTATGGGGGCTGCTTCTTGTTATTCCACACAAAAGAGAGAGTAATTCGCGTCGAGGGAAGCGGCTTTTCTGTTGAGTTCTACGAAATATCATCAGGCAGTTGACAAACGGGAATTGCTTTGTTATTTTGTTGACGAATTAAGGAGGCGAACCGTATGAAAAGAGAGTATCCGTTTATCGACACGGTCGATAAACTGCAGGAGGAGATCGACCGCGTCAAAAAAGCGCAGGCTGTCTATGCCGGCTTTACGCAGGAGCAGGTCGACCGTATTTTTCTTGCCGCAGCGACAGCGGCCAACAAGGCACGCATCCCGCTGGCGAAGGCCGCGGTTGCGGAGACCGGCATGGGCATTGTGGAGGACAAGGTGATCAAGAACCACTTTGCCTCCGAGTATATCTATAACGCATACCGCAATACCAAAACCTGCGGCGTCATTGAGGAGGACCCGGCCTACGGCATCCGGAAGATTGCCGAGCCCCTCGGCCTGATCTGCGCGATCATCCCGACCACGAACCCCACCTCCACCGCGATTTTCAAAACGCTGCTGGCGCTCAAGACCCGCAACGGCATCATCATCAGCCCGCATCACCGGGCGAAAGGCTGCACGGTCGAGGCGGCCAGGCTTGTCCTCGAGGCGGCGGTCGAAGCCGGCGCACCGGAGGACATCATCGGCTGGATCGATATGCCCTCGCGCGACATGACGGGGCTTTTGATGAAACAGTCGGATATCATCCTCGCCACCGGCGGCCCCAGCATGGTCACCGCGGCCTACTCCTCCGGCACCCCGGCTCTCGGCGTCGGCGCGGGCAATACCCCTGCCGTCATCGACGAGAGCGCGGACATCCTGCTGGCGGTGAACAGCATTATCCATTCCAAGACCTTTGACAACGGCATGATCTGCGCCTCCGAGCAGTCGGTGATCGTGCACACGAATGTCTACGACGCCGTGAAGCGCGAGTTTGCCGCGCGTGGCTGCTATTTCCTCAATCCCGAGGAGACCGAAAAGGTTCGGAAAACCATGCTCATCAACGGCTCGCTGAATGCAAAGATCGTCGGCCAGAAACCCGTCACCATTGCCGCTCTCGCGGGCTTTGCCGTACCCGAGGGAACCAAGATCCTGATCGGTGAGGTGGAATCGGTGGAGCTGAGCGAGGAGTTTGCACACGAAAAGCTCTCCACGGTCCTGGCGATGTACCGCGCCGCGGACCTCGAGGACGCCTTCCGGAAGGCCGAGAAACTCATAGAGGACGGCGGCCTTGGTCACACCTCGTCGATTTACCTCGACCTCGCCACGGGGCAGGAAAAGCTGGCGGAGTTCCAGGCGCGTATGAAGACCTGCCGCATTGTGGTAAACACCCCCTCTTCTCAGGGCGGTCTGGGCGACCTCTACAATTTTGCCCTCACGCCCTCGCTGACGCTGGGCTGCGGCTCCTGGGGCGGCAACTCCGTGTCGGAAAATGTGGGCGTCAAGCATCTGCTGAACATCAAAACCGTTGTGGAAAGAAGGGAGAACATGCTGTGGTTCCGTGCGCCGGAAAAGGTCTATATCAAGAAGGGCTGCCTGCCCGTGGCGCTCAACGAGCTGAAGGACATGGACAGAAAGCGCGCCTTTGTAGTCACCGGCCCGCACCTGTATAAGACCGGCACCGCAGATCCCATTCTCAGAAAGCTGGAGGAGCTCGGCATTCAGCACAGCATCTTCTTCGATGTGCCGAATGACCCGACCCTGGCCTGTGCCCGCGAAGGGGCCAGGCAGATGCTCGCCTTCAAGCCCGACGTGATCATCGCGCTCGGCGGCGGCTCGGCCATGGACGCGGCCAAGATCATGTGGGTGCTCTACGAGCACCCGGAGGCCGATTTTGCCGACATGGCCATGCGCTTTTCCGATATCCGCAAGCGCATCTACAAGTTCCCCAAGATGGGCGAAAAGGCCTATTTTATCGCCGTCCCCACCTCTGCCGGCACCGGCAGCGAGGCGACGCCCTTCGCCGTGATCACCGATGAGAGCACCGGCATCAAGTATCCGCTGGCGGACTACGAGCTCATGCCCAACATGGCCATCGTGGATACGGATTTCCACATGACCGCCCCGAAGGGTCTGACCGCCGCCTCCGGCATCGATGCGGTGTCCCATGCGCTGGAGGCCTATGCCTCCGTCATGGCGACGGACTACACCGACGGGCTGGCCCTCCGGGCACTGAAGACCCTGTTCGAATATCTGCCCCAGGCCTACGAGAACGGGCAGGACATTCGGGCGAGAGAAAAGGTTGCCAACGCCGCGACCATGGCGGGCATGGCCTTTGCCAACGCCTTCCTCGGCGTGATGCACTCCATGGCCCATAAGCTCGGTGCCTTTCATCATATCGCCCACGGCCTGGCCAACGCCCTGATGATGGATGAGGTCATCCGCTTCAACGCCTGCGAAGCGCCGACCAAGATGGGCACGTTCCCCCAGTATGACCACCCGCACACCCTGGCGCGCTATGCCGAGGTGGCCGACTGCCTCGGCTGCGGCGGAAGGACAGACGCAGAGAAGGTGGAAAGCCTGATCGAAAAGATCGACGCGCTCAAGGCGAGCATCGGCATCAAGCCCAGCATCCGGGACTACGTGCCCGACGAGGAAGCCTTCCTCGCGACGCTTGACGAGATGACCGAGCAGGCCTTCGACGACCAGTGCACCGGGGCCAATCCGCGCTACCCGCTGATGAGCGAGATCAAGCAGATGTACCTCAACGCCTATTACGGCAGGAGCTTTGTCGAGACACCCAAACCGGACCTGAGCCAACTGGAAGGGAGAGAAGCCTAATGAATCTGGAAAACGTCATTGCCGAACGCAAAACCAAGACCATCTATCGCGACGGAGACAGCGTCGTCAAGCTCTTCAACCAAAACTATTCCAAGGCCGATATTTTAAACGAAGCCCTGAACCAGGCGCGTGTGGAGGAGGTCGGGCTGAACATCCCGAAGATCCTCGAGGTTACGAGCCATGAGGGGATGTGGGCGATCCGCTCCGAGTTCATCGAGGGGCAGACCCTTTCCCATCTGATGCGGGACGACCCGGAGAATAAGGACAGATACCTCGAGATGCTGGTGGATACCCAGATGCTGATCCACTCCCGGCGCTGCCCGCTGCTCAGCCGTCTGAAAGACAAAATGAACCGCAAGATTCTCTCGGCGGATCTCGAGCCGGTCACGCGCTACGAGCTGCTGATCCGTCTGGAAGGTCTGCCTACCCACGACAAGCTCTGCCACGGAGACCTCTGCCCCTCGAACATCATCCTGACCCCGGAGGGTGAGCTCTATATCATCGACTGGGCGCACGCCACCCAGGGCAACGCCTCGGCCGATGTGGCCCGCACCTACCTCACCTTCCACCTGCGGGGCGAGGCGGACATCGCGGAGAAGTATCTGGACCTGTTCTGCGAGAAGAGCGGAACGGACAAGCGCTATGTGCAGAAGTGGATGCCCATTGTGGCGGCCTCCCAGTCCGTCAAAGGCAATCTCGACGAGCGGGACTTCCTGCTCCGCTGGGCCAATGTGGCCGAATACGAATAAGCATACAAACCTGCAGCACAAAAGCACAGAGGGGATTTCCCAATGTCATTAAGATAATGGCATAGTCCAGAGGAAGTAGTACGAAGAAAATGAGCGCAACGGAAACGGTGTGCTCATTTTCATGTAAGAAGGCATGACAAAGAGGCAGACAGAAGTCTGCCAAAAACACTATTCAAAAGAGACAAATTATGCTACTCTATAGAGGAAGCTGAAGGAAGGTCTTTGTACCGGCTTACGAGAGTTACTTCGACCCGGGCGAACAGGCAGGAGCAATCTCGAAAGCAAAGCTTCAAGCTCAGGTGGAGACACATACCCCAGGAAGAAATTGCGGCAAATATGTACAGCAGCGGAGAAGTTGACCGAATAGGAATACTTCGTATTGCGTTTCTGGATGACTACGTGCGAGGTAATCAGCTCGGAAAAGTTGTACATGGTAAGTTTCGCGAATACTTCTTGGTAGATGTGCTCCACCTTTTTTGCGTGGAAATGGACAAGGCCAAGAGTATATTTGAGCTGGCGGAAGGAAGTTTCAATTCCCCAGCGTCTGGCATACAAATTTACACTATCCCGAGTTGCGGAAAATCATTTTAACGCAATCCGGCGAATGCGGACATTCAAATTAACTCGATCCCGGAATTCCTTCATCTACAGGATGGTTCCATTCAATTTTCAACTTCTCTTCGCTGACGCCGAGATTCTTCAACGAGAGTATGAAGCCGATCTCGATTCCATACCGCTTGCAGAACTGCCGATAACTCCTGGCCACGGTCAGATTTTATCTTGACATCGTGCGATCTTCTTTCTATGATTGTACTCGAATAAAAAAGATATACAACCTTGGCTATAATTGAAATACAAACGATATCATTCGTGTGTAAAACAGGACATCATCAGAATAATACCGCCTGTGAGGCAGAAAAGAAAGGCTAAACAACCGTAAGGGAGATGTGAAACCGATGAGATTAAACGCTGAAAAACGAATGGGCCCGAACCTGTTTTCTGTTCTGCTGCTGTTCGCCCTGATGCTGGTCATTCCGTCCACCGCGTACGCCTGTACCGGTGTTTATGTAGGTTCGGATGTCAGCGAGGACGGAACCATCATTCTCGGCAAATCGAACGATTATCCGGATGTCTGGCCGAATTTCGTCACGGTGGTGAAGCACGTGGACAACCAGCCCGGACGCACCATGCCGATCAACGACGACGATTCTGTCTGTGCAGAGATTCCCGCGGAGACCTATCACTATACAGCTACACCCTGGATGGACGGCGTGCGCTCCTCCGCGGGGCTGGAAAAGGACGCCACCGTCTGCGCAAACGAGTGCGGGGTCTCCATGCTCATGTCCGTCACTGCGTTTACGAATCAGGCTGCCCTCACAGCGGACCCGCTGATTGAAAACGAGCTCACGGAGCGGACCGCCGTCGATCTGGTCATCTGCCAGAGCGCCACTGCGAGAGAAGCGGTGGATGTGCTGGCAGGCATCATGGACACTTTCGGCAGCAGTGAGTGCAACATCGCCCTGATTGCGGACCAGAATGAAGCGTGGTACTTCGAGATGTACACCGGCCATCAGTATGCCGCCGTAAAACTCCCCTCCGACAAAGTCTGCGTGTTCGGAAACGAGTTCACGCTCGAATACCTGTCTGACTACGAGAGCAGTGTTGTCTCCGCCGATCTGGAAAACCTGGCCAAAGAAAACGGCTTTGCCCAATATGGTCCCGACGGGGAGCTGAACCTGTTTGAAACCTATTCTGGTACCCCGATGCGCACCTCATACTCCCATATGCGCACCTGGATCGGGCACCAGCTGCTCGCCCCGTCTCAGTACGGCGCAGACTATGACGAGGATGCTGATTATCCGCTGTGTTTTGATCCTGACCACGACGTCTCCCTGCAGGAGGTCATGGAACTGCTTCGCAACCGCTATGAGGGCACGGAATACAACCCGGATGAGACGGGCAGAACCGATATGCGGGTCATCGGAACAGATACGGCACTTAGTGTCCACATCGTACAGATCTACCCCGATCTTCCGGCGGAGATGTCCTGCGTCACCTGGGAGAGCACTGCACCGGCTCTATACGGAGTTTTCATTCCGGTGTCCAACGCGTCCACCAGAGTCAGCGACGCCTACAGCCGCAACCAGCCGGCTTCCGAATACGGGACTTTCGATACAGCCGACTATCCATGGTATGCCATCAAGGCGCTGAATACTCTATGCGTGGAGCAGGACTCCTGGAAGATCTACGGAGTTCCTGTCCGGCAATACTGGCATCAGGCGGAGACCGACATGATCAGCGGGATGCGCATCGTTCTTCAAAATGCAGAACAGGCCGGAGATCCGACTGCCGCAGAAGCGTATATCACCGACTACTGCTGTACGATGCAGGAGCAGGCCTTTGCGGATGCCGGGAAACTGCTGAACGATGTCATGTGGTACAAGGCCAAGAACAGCAATACCTTGAAGAACGGAAGAAACCCGGAGACGCACCAGATTCTGGATGAACTGACGGTGATTCCGCCGCTGGAGATCACACTGGACGGATCATTCTACCAAACGGTGCCTGCCCTGCTCGAAAAAGGCTGATTATCCATTCAGATCGCCATAAATACCTACTGCCTGCCGAAACTCCGACAGGCAGTGTTTTTATCTCTTGTTATCTTGAAGGCAGCTGGAATCTAACAAAGCATACAATACCGAAACCACCGGCTGCGATATGATTCTCCTGAAGTCAATCATGATTTTGTTCTTTCGGATACGACTCCTGAACGTTTGTAATTGCCGGAATGAAAACCGCTTTTCTGGATGCGTAGGGTTCGAATCTCAAGGCTGAACCGTCGCGGACGGCTGTATCCCCGAAAGCCGGCTGAAGCACTTCTTCCGCCTCTTCGTCGGAAGGCACCAGCCACGTGACCGATAGATCGTCGTGCAGGATGCTGACCATGGCAAAGGACATGTCCATTCCGGTCTCCGGCTTTGTCAAAGGCATTGTTTTCCTCATGCGCCCCACCAGATCTTTTGCGGTTTCTTCATCATAGGCATTGACATTGCCGACGGAAACCTTTTTGCCGCCGATGTCATATTCCTTTTGAGTCAAAATGCGTATTTTGCAGCGTGCCCACGGATTTCAGCTTTTCAGCTCTTATGCCGCCAGATCAAGTTCTGTATCGGTTTCTTCGGAAGAACTTTCCCTCACGCTGCCTCGTGCTGTCAGATTGGCATAGGGTTCTCCCATCAGGACATGTGCATATCCGTCTCCATTGGCTTCGCAGAGATATTCCACATCGATGCAGGCTTGAAACACCATAACAATATCGCTTCCGCCAAAGAGAAAATACCCCATGGGATCACCCTTTTCGACTTTGCTTCCGACCGCAAGGCCTTCCTCCCAGTTGCAGGAACAGATTTGAGACATGCCGATCGGCAGCACGGCCACAAGACCGTAGTCTTCCGTGTCAATAATCACACAGTCACGGGTTTCGATCATTTGCCAGCCGGGCGCAGTATCGTCCAGGACATATCGAGATCTGTCCGGATCCCACATGGTGATACCGCCTGCCGCATTCTCACCGGGGATCTTTCTCAGCTCGACGATTGTCCCGCTGACCGGGAAATGATATCGGTGATAGTCATTCACATCAAGAAACGTATGGGTCAGTGTCCCGCCTCTGAACGCGTCCGTGTATGCGGATTCAGACCCGAGCAGCTGCGAGACGGACGTGATTTTGGCGGATTTGATAGTGACCCCTTTCTTCTCCACCAGATCCCCGTTTTCATCTACATCCCAGATTCCCTGCGGCGTGGAATCCGCCGGGGCAACAACAGTGGTATCTGCGATCGGACGAACGGAAGGATCGACAAGATGCCGGGAGAACCATTCGTTAAAGCTGTGCCATACGTTGGTATCCGCATACCAGCCGTACTGCATGTTCATGCTCGGATCCGTTTTGATCCGCTGGTAAATGACATCGTTCCAGCTCTCCTCCGTTGAGAGAAAGTCACCCCAATCATCGGAATACTCTTTGCACCATCCGGCAATCGGTTCGTGATACTGAAGTGAGGGATAATAGTATCCTTTGCCTTCCAACTCTTTCAGCGGCTGATCCAGAAGGAACCAAATATAATCGATGCTCTGGTCAATGTGGTTATAAAGTGTGGGATATTCCGCATCCGTGAGAACATTCCACGGCAGGCAGATCGATGCCCAATCGAGAAGATCATACAGTTCTTCCACACTTTTTACCGGGTTTGTGTTCGGGTCAGGATTGATCTCTGCAGCGGCAGCAATGGATTTCTCCATCAGCGCCATCAGCTCTGGATCTGCTTCCAGATATTTCTCCATGGCCAGCGACGATTCTGAGCGCGGCAGGTCAAGCGCACAGGCAGGTATGCGCATAAAACCGCCGATGCCGGCAAAGAGGAAAATCATCAGCAATACAACCGTGATTGTTCTCCGTTTCATTTTCTTTTCTCCTCAAAAGCAGTCAATAATCGGATTCCCCCGCGTGCTTCTTGTCTATGAGATCCGTCTTCATAAATTATATATTATATTCTTTCTGAGCGCAAGCAAAACATAAAGGTAGGGTATCCTGTTCGTGGGTTGTCCTTTTCTACATTTGGAGGCAAGACGAGCTTGTCACCAAATGTAAGGTGAAAGAAAAAAGAATAGCGAATGAAGCGAACCTGTGTTAGGGTAGTGTTGTCCAGACAAAACCGAAAGGCAGGTGTCACCATTCGCTATGAACACTTTAACACAAACCCTTAAGAGAAAGCAAGCAATAATTAAGGGGTACCAGTTGCGGCAGCAACTTCTTTCACTCCGTTATAGACCAGCGTCTTGATCACAGGGGACGGTTCTCTGTGTTGACAAAGACCGAGAAGAATGATAGGATAATCAGGGTGATGCATAATGCCTCGTGCAGCAAGGATAAGGAGCAGCAGCTTCTTACAGAGGAAAAGAAAATTCTTGTAATTCAGTTGCTGCTCGGATCAGGAGCGTCAATTCGACAGGTAAGCAGACTTTCCAGCATCAGCTTTGGAATTGTACGAAAGTATACCTAACACAGAGAACCGTCCCCTGTGTTATAAAGCTTCTTCATTGATTTGACGCTTTTTCCTTCTTATGGTAAAGTGATGGTCGTAGCATTTTTATGATAAGTATGGATTCAGATTTGAAATTACAACAGGGGAGGACCGCTGTATAATGAAGAAAATCCTTGCATTTTGTATGCTCGCCTGCTTCCTCGCCTCCGGCTTTACGGGCGTTGTGGCCCGTGCGGAAGGCGGGTCGGAGGACGCGGTGGAATATCTGGCGCATGAATTGGAAAAGTCGTCGGAATACCTGATGAGCCATGGTGAGGATATGGATACCTATTATTCCGAGCTCTTCACGGCTTCCGCTTCGGACAGGTTCCCGGACAAATACGACCTTCGTGAGCACGGTGTCATCACGCCTGTCAAGTCGCAGAGCCCCTGGGGCACCTGCTGGAGCTTCGGCACCGCTGCGGCCAGCGAAGCCGGTATCCTAAGCGCCCTTCACATGACCGCGGAGGAATTCGCGGCGCAGTACGGCAAAGACATTGATCTTTCGGAAAAGCACCTGGCCTGGTTTACTGCCCGGGCTCTGCCGGCGCTGGAGGATTATCCGGAGGGCGAGTATCCCTATGATCCCGGCCAGGCGGGCGAGGGAATGCACATGATGGGCGATACGGACATCGATCCCTTTAATCTCGGCGGCAATTATTTCCTGGCGACGACGTCCCTGGCCTCCGGCATCGGTCCCGTGTTTGAAGAGGATGTGCCCTATACCGACAGCGAGGGAACCAGAGATCCGTCCCTGGACTGGTCCGTTCCCGAAGACAAGCGATTTTCGCAGAAGTTTGAGCTGAAAGACAGCAACGTGCTTCCCGCCCCGGCGGGCAAGGATGAGGACGGCGGATATGTATACCGGGCCATCGGCACCGACGCCATCAAGAGCGAGCTGCTCAGCGGCCGTGCAGTTGCCATCAGCTTCCGTGCCGACCAGGCGATGCCGGATGATCCGGAGGCTAAAAAGGGAAGGTATTTGACGAAGATCGGCACGGTCAGCGGGCTTTCCGAGGAAGAAGTGGAGGCCTATGTGGATGTGCGTGTAGGCATTACCGATGCTGACTCTCTTTCCGATGACGAGCTGAAGGCACTGCTGGATGTGGCGGTGAAGGCCAACCGCGTGAAGGAATCCCCCTATGACGCAGACACGCTGAGCCGGGAACAGATCATTCGCATCCTGCACTCTTATTACTGCGGGAAACCCTATGACGAGCTCGTTGCAGCCGAAGAAAAGGAAGCCGCCAGAATCCCGTATCTCAACTTTGCGGGCGACAAGGAACCAATCTATGCACACTACACCTACGAGCCGGTCGCTCCCAACCACGCAGTCACCATAGTGGGCTGGGACGATTCGTTCTCAAAGGAAAACTTCCGCGAGGGCTATCAGCCGCCCGAGGACGGAGCCTGGATCGTCAAAAACAGCTGGGGTCCGGCCTGGGGACGGGACGGATATTTCTGGCTGTCCTATTACGATCAGAGCATGGGCGACGCCCAGTCTTTTGAATTCGTGACTGACAACGACACCACACAGATGGATCACTATTCCATCCTCGAGTACGATCTGATGCCGATGGAACACATCAGCTCCACGCTGTATGACAAACCCGTCTACACCGCCAACGTCTTCAGGGCCGAGGAGGATTGCGCGCTGCAGTATGTCTCGGTCATGACGGGCGATCTGGATGCGGACGTGACGGTGTCTGTCTTCCTCCTGGACTGGGATCAGCCCGTTCCTTCAGAGGGCGTCCTGCTGGAGAGCGTAACCGAGCGTATTGCCTATGCCGGCTATCACAGGATCGATCTGGCCGAAAAGCTTGCCCTGAAAGAGGGCGACTTGTTCGGCGTCGTGGTTATGGAGCGCGTACCCGCGGAGGACGGCGTGAAGTTCGCCCTGGTAAATGCCAGCAGTCTGGGCGAGGGTGCACCGGCGGTCTTCAACGAGCGCCATGCGGACGACGGAAATGAGATTCATCGCTACTGCGTGGCCAAAGTCAACCCCGGGGAAAGCTTTGTCCGCTTTGGGGACGGTGAGTGGCTCGACTGGGCGGATGTGACAGAGGCGGTCTCCGCCGTCGGCGACAATGCTTACATGGCATATGATAATCTGCCCATCAAGGCCTATACCTATCCTCTGGCAGAGGTCAGGGCTACCCACAATCTGTTGGATACACTCAAGGCCCCGGGCGGCAGCGCACAGATCTGCCTGGACTGCGGATACATCCTGCTGGAAACCGCGTAACAGGGGTTAAATACAAACGGGACGGTTAACGCCGTCCCGTTTGCTGTCTTTGTTATTGATCGGGTGAACAGAGTTGAATGCCATCAAAAGCAGCCACCGACGAGGCTTTTACCGCATTTATCGCACCGGTAACAATAGGATCTTGCATACTCGCAAATCAGATGGTAGGTGCCCCCGCAAGGGCACGGGAACACATCGTCTTCACCGCCGGCAACTTTCGCCAGCTGCTCTTCGCTAAGGTTGCCTGCGTACTCTTCACCTTCCAGCTTGTCAAAGTCAATCTCCTTGCTGAAATCCAAATGGCTTGCCTGTTCTTTTCCCAAAACTTTGAAACGCATACCTGACCACCTTTCAGACAGTTCTGTTAAATATTCTCCTCAGCCAGAAAATATAGAATTCTGACGTGTCTGTCAAGCAATAATGAAGCGCCAAAAACTGTTTTCCCGAATTACCCGCTTGTCTTTGTCACCGTCGGCGCTGTCCAGGTTTCCAGCTTTTCCATATCCGGAAGATAGATTCTCAGATACAGATTGAATCCCTCCGCCGATGTCGGGACCAGATACTCTCCGTTGCTGCCGGACCCATTTCCGATCAGTGCCTCATCGGGTGTCAGCAGGACATCGAGGGAACCGTCCTCATTCAATACGAAATCAGACCTGTCATTCACGCTGTAGCGCTTCAGCGCGTTGGGAATGAGAAAATTCTCCGTGTCGTACACGGTTACGGACCAGAAGCCCTGACTGCCCTCCTGTACGGGCGGGAGGCTGTCAAAGTGCAGCAGGTAGTTCTGATCGCCTTCAAGCGGATCGCCTGACTCGTCCGCCGTGCGCCTGGGGTACACGGCAACCTCCACGGTGTTTGCGCCGAAACCCGTAACCGCCACGGCAGCCCTGTAAACATACTCCGTTCCGAAATCCCCGATCGGCCTGCCGAAGTATGACCAGCGGTCCAGCATCTGCGCGAAGCTCCTCGCGCCTGCATTGATGTCCGAATAAAATTTGTTCAGCATGCCTTTCCAGCCGGACCCGTCCTCATCGCCCAGGATTTCCGGGTCGAATGCAAGCCCCGGTCCTACATTCACGGCGGCGATCGACGCCAGCATGTCCCTGTCATCCTCTGCCGGGGGGTTGACGACCATCAGTTCATTTGCCAGGTTGAAAAACTCTCCGGGCGTCAGCGCGGCCACAGCCTGGACAGGAACGATTTCGCTGTTGATGCTGCTGTCATCCGTGCTGCCGTCATATTCCCCGCCTGACAGGTAGATGCTGAGCGGACGGTAATCCATGGCGTTCTGCAGCAGAATGACATTCTCAATGTCGTCCTCGCCGTTCAGAAGAACCCGGCCAAGCACCCATGACATCTCCGTGGGCAGTTCTACCCTGATGACGCCTTCCGGCAGCTCGACATCGTCGCCTTTCTTAACGAAGGCGTATACGCCTTCCTCATCCAGCACGGCCACCGTATTGGACCAGGCGTCCATGATCTGGAATTCCATGAAACGGTCGCTTGCAGGAAGGCTGAGTACCATGGGTTCTTCCCTGAGGTTGATGATGATCTGCGTGTATAAGGTGTCCACATTCAGCGTGACAACGGATTTGGATTCCGGATCCGCGAGCTTCGTGGCATGAACAAGCATGTTCTCCGGAAGCGTCCTGGCCGTATACTCCATCAGGACGAGAGGATAGGCATAGATATAGGCATCTTCGACCACGGAATAGATATCCTCATCAGCCGGCGGGGCACTCTCCGCCTCAGCAAACGCGGCCGCCGGAAATGACACGGTCATCAGCAGCACCAGGATGATCAGCGACAGGTTCCTGTAGAATCTGATTTTTGACATGATGATTTCCTCCTCGGTCTGAACGTTCTTCCGCGCCAGCCTGCGCAGCGCACAGGAGCGGGAATGCTTTTCTTCATTATAATTCCCGGAAGTTCTGGATGCAAGGGAAAGTTCAGGCAGGTGTTTCCTCCGCGGAACACTGATCAGGCAGTGGCTATACTATATGATATATGGGAAGTGCGGCACGGGTTTTGAGTCGATTGACAAGAAAATGGATGAACTATATAATGGCAGAAAGTGCGTTTGAGAGGTTTGATATGAAAGCAGTGCGTTCTTTTCCACAGGCTGTCATTTCCAAAAAGGGTTCGCTTCGCGTGCGAAACGGTCATCCCTGGATTTTTGCGGAGGACATTCTGCGCTGTGACGAAGGGATTGAAAACGGCGGCCTTGTGGACGCCGTAACCGAAGGCGGCAGGTACCTGGGCACCGGCCTGATCAGCATGCAGAGCAAGATCCGGATCCGTCTTCTCTCGCGGAATGCCAACGAGCGTTTTGACGAGGCGTTCTGGAGGCGGAGGGTCGAATATGCCTGGCAGTATCGAAAAACCGTCATGCGGGAGGATATCGGTTGCTGCCGTGTTGTTTTCGGAGAGGCGGATGGACTTCCGGGCCTGACGGTGGACCGCTTTTCCGAGTTGCTGTCTGTCCAGTGCCTTTCCTATGGAATGGAG
>Ga0265301_10001786_pt1 | contig 26924 bp, 41 predicted proteins | sample AusTroGonzalo_MG_2_FD_193488 | JGI IMG/M metagenome (GOLD analysis project Ga0265301, IMG submission 193488) | Bovine rumen microbial communities from tropical cattle in Woodstock, Queensland, Australia - Gonzalo_04 | ecosystem: Host-associated > Mammals > Digestive system > Stomach > Rumen ... | reverse complement strand
ATTTCTTTTTAGGTAGAAGATGTTCCTCCTTTATTTGAGCAAAAACGATAGTAGCAACAAGCTTTAACTAATAATGAAGAAGATAATGCCTGGTATACTAGAGTGTATGCTCCTAAAAAGAAAAAGAGTAAATCAACTCCATCTGAAAAACATTATTCAGGTAAAGGATATAATTTCTTCAAATAGGAATTTGATAAATATTTATCTGTCGATCCTTCTGCAAAAAAGTATGAACAAGTTTTAACAGACATTGCTAGCAGAGAAAGTGGATTTAATTTTGGAATACCAAATACTGCTGGTGCTCCTGCTTATGGATGTTTTCAATTCTGGCAAGATGGTAAAACAAATAACATTACTCACTATTCTGGATTAAGTATTGATGAATTTCTTGATAATCCTCAAGCACAAATCGCTGCTGCAGTTAAATTGGCAAGAGATATAGAAAAAGGATTTAATTCAGAAGATTTAAGAATTGCCTATGCAAGAGGATATGATATGAATGCTCTGATTAAAGGAGCATGGTTAGGAGGAATTGGTGGAGTTAGAAAAGTATTAAGAGGGCTAGGCAATCCTAGCGATAGTAAATGGTATGGTGGAAAAGGTGGAGCAAGTGTTAAACAAGTAATGGAATCATAATAAATATAGTATGACAAAATTAGTTAAAAAATTTTAGAACGCTGGTAGATTAACTAAAATGAGTAAAGACGGTAATCCAGAATATGGATTAAAACCAGTAGTAATATCTTATGAATCTCCAGAAAAAGAAATATTTAGATTATATGGAAACCAAATAAGAACTATTGATCCAACTATAACAGAAGATAAATTAAAAACATAGCATAATGATTTAATGCGTGCTATGAAATATAATGTAGATACTCCTCAAGATATTGAAGCGTTATTTAACCAATATCCTGCAGCTGCTTTTATTTACACTAGAAAATATGGTGCTAAAAATCCAAATAGATTTAAAAAAGCTGCGCAAGAAATGTATAATTACTATTATAATAAAGATAAAGGTTATAATAATAGAAATTTTACAAATGATGCAAATAGAAAACAAAATAAAGAATTTACAGAAGAAGCTAGAAAAGATACTCGGCAAAAAGAGCAAAAAGTATATAGTGATATAGCTTTAAGGAATGATCCTTTTTCAAGAAATATGTTAAAAGTTGCTACTGTTGCTGCTGGTTTACCAGCTATTCCAACAATGATTGGACCAGCATTTGGAAGTTGGTCTGGACTTGGATCTTCTTTATACAATGCAACTGGTGCTAAGACAGCAGCTGGTGCTGCATTAAGAACTCTTCTACCTTCTACTTGGACAACTGCAGCTGGATTAAGTCCTACAGTTGGAGGATTAGCTGATGCAGGTATGTTAGCTCACGCTGCTTATATGGGAGGATCTAATCTTGCTAATAAAAATAATTGGCAATCTGGAGGTAGATATGCAAATGGTAGATTAGGTGGTTTAGAATCTGCTGTTAATCTTGGATTAGATGCAACTTCAGTTTTACCTATTATAGCTGGAGGTAAAGAATTTACTAGATTAGCTAATGAAGAAGTAGCACCGAGAGTATCTAGATTTGTTCAAAATAATATTGTTCCTGGAATAAATTATGTAATAGGCAACAAAACTCCAGAACTTTAGTTATCTGGAATTAATGGTCGTAATCTTAATTTAAGAATGACTCCAGAACCAACTACTGGCGGTTTTAGAACAATGAATTTATTTGGACTCGGAAAAGGTAGTAAATCAAAACCAAAACCAGAATCTTCAACACCTGCTGATACACCAGCACCTGAAAATAGAACTCTTTCAACTACATATGATTCAAGATGGCCCTGGAGAAGATATGAAACAGAATACACATTTGGTGAAAACCAAGAAGTAGAACCTTTTAGACTTGACGATGGTATTCTTAATGAAACAAAATTTCCATTAGGTTCAAAAGCTTCAGACTCCCCATTTGAAGGACATTTTGTTGAATTTACAGATGGAACAAAATCTTATATTCCTAAATCTGATTATAATTTTGTTGAAGGCGTTGAAGCTAGATCTTCGTCACCAGCAGTACTTAATACTGACATAACCGCAAACCATGTTAATATCCCAAAAGGATCAGAAATAATAGAAATGGTTGAAGATGGTGATAATGTTTTAGCTACAATTAATACAAATATGGGTCCACAAACAGTCACTATTCCAAAATCCTAGGTTACTCCTGCAGTAACAAAAATAGAAGGTAAACCAGCTACTATAAATGGAAAGGAATTTAATACTTCAACACCATATAAAGGTTCATAGAGAACACTTACATTTCCATCTGGAACAAAAAATTATTTCTATGAAAACCCTAACAATGGACGCTACTTTAATGTTGATAATAAAGAATTATTAAATCCAGTTTTTGAACCAAAAGCAGTACCAGTAGGTACTAAAGTCCCAGAAGGTACTGAAGTTTAGCAAATTATTGATGGTAAAATTTATCCATTAGATCCAAAATTATATAATAAATGGGGTAGACAAATAAATGAATTTGGTACACCAGTAAATGAATTTGGTGCACCAGTGTGGCCTTGGATAAAAAACCATAAAGCTCTTACTGCTACTGTAGGTTTGATGGGAATTCCTAACTTAGCACCTATAGTTTGGCATACTGCTGGTGGATTATTTGGAATTGGCAGTTCTTCTCCTGCAGAAGGATTTGTTAAAGGCTTAAGTAAAGCTCCAACTGTAAAACATATAAAATAGTTAATAAATAAAAATAATACACCTACTACAAATAATTCTTCAACTGAGAACACTGATAATGGTTCAACTAGTACTACTGATACAACTACTATCACACTTCCTGTAATTGATACAGCAGCACAAAATTAGCAAGCTAATGAATTATTTAAAGAATTTGGTTATTAATTAAACAAAAGCCCATTCTCTTTAATTAGGGTATGGGCTTTTTAAATATAATAAATTATGATGAAACTAATACCTAGATTTAAAACTCTTGATTTGAATCCTACAAATCCTTATCACGATGAAAAGATTATTATTGCTGATTTGTTTCAAAAAGGAGGAAAAGTTAAAGGGTATAAAGTATCTTCTGGAATAATGAGTTTAGCACAAAAATTTGCTGACAAAGAAGCAGCAAAGCAAAATGAAGAAGAAGGTAATGGAGCTCCTCAATCAACTTTCTTAATGAATAGAAAAAATTAGCAAAAAGTTTTTGAACAAGAAGGATACACAAAAGTAGATAGTGATGATTATGGTCCAGTAACAAATGCTGTGAAAAATAGTAAACATAAAGATGTTCCCATTTATTAGAAATATCCTGATGCTGATGTAGATAGAAGTAATTTAGTAAAAATTGGAACATTCATGGATTATGCAATAAAAGGCGTACATGGTGAAACAGAAATATACAGTGGTCCTTATGAAAGTTATCTTACAGACCCAGCTAATTTTCCAGTAGATATTTATATTGATAGAAAAACTGGTAAAGTTTATAATCAAGGTTGGGATTTTAATGACTATAATAATCTAAGAAGTACTACTGGCATATCTAAATTAAAGAATGTAGCTGGTAATGTACTTGATAGAGTTGGAAATCCTACTGTAGTAACCACTGGATTATAGGAAAATGAAAATCCTCCAAGAGAAATAATTGATGATTATATAAGTAAAGCCTCTAATGGATTTCTATAGTATAATTCAGATGATGGGCAAATTCAATTGAAACCAGTTACTGTCACTGCTCAACGTACTAAAAAACTAATTCCAAAAGAAACAAAAGATTTACCTACTACTGAAGAATTTGGAAATATGAGTGTAGATCAATTGTTTGATTGGTTAGAATAGAATAGAAAAAAATGATACAGACTAAAATAAACGGTCACGAGATTACCATTACAACTAATAATATCAATATAAAAGATTCCTATTTAGTTTGGGATCCTTATGATATGTATGATATGTTGGATAAAATAAAAGTATTCTTAAAAGAAAATAGCATTACTATGGACACACCTCTTAATCATAGAACAAAACTTTCAATGATAAGAGAATGGATATCACATAATAATGCTTATTACTTAGGATATAAAAAAGATCAAGTGTGTGATGTAGATTTAAATTATCCACAAAAGTGGTATGTTAAAATTATTTATTTCTTTTGTAGTTTGATAAGATTATGACAAAATTAATTCCACGATATTAGCACGGAAATCCATTTTTAATAGATAGATCCTCAATTCCTGGAATGAGTCCATAGACATCTAGTACTATTAATTATGATTGGAATAAACAAGCTGAAGACAGAGAAGCAATTAAATAGGCTGAAGAAGAAAGAGCATTACAATAGTATTTAGATAGAAGAGGATATATTTCTGAAGATAAAGATAAGAGAAGTTATGCTCAAAGAGATATAGATGACAAAATAAATGCTACAAAAAATGCTAAAACGGATTTTTATAGTATAGGTGCTCCTAATGCACAAAGTACTGATGTAACTCCTAGACAAGTTATACTCCCTTCTTTATTAGCAGGATTTACTGCTGCAGCTCCTTTAACATCTCTAGCAACAGGAGCTATGTATGAACCTATGGAAAAATATGGATTATACAAACCTGTAAGTTTAGGATTACAAAAATTAGGAGTAAATGAAAAAACTGCTGAAACTTTATCTCCTTTTATTACTGACCCATTTATATGGTCAATTCCAAGTTTAAGTAAAAGATTAACTAATAATAATTTTACTAGAAGTTATTTAGTATCTAGAGAATTAAATAGAGGAATTAAACAAGCTACTAAACAAGGAGATATTAGAGTTTAGGAAAGTTATTTTAATAATCCCGATAAATGGTACAGAGTTACTGAAACTCCTGAAGTTCACGGAATTGAATAGTCTGGAAGAAATGTTACAACTAGTGATATACAACCTGGCACAATGTAGGCTGATGATTTTAGAAGAACAGTTGGTAAAAATAAATTAGTAGCAGGAACTGGGGAAAATGAAGGATATTGGATTTTAAATCCTGAAAGAATTACTTTATTTAAAGGCGGACAAGCTCATGGTAATACTTCCCAAGCTGCTAAAGGTCAAATATGGCACGGAAATTTTGCTTCATCTGGAAAATTCCCAAAGGTTGTGCTTGAAGGTCAAGGAAATAGACCTACTTTTAGAGGAATGACTCCTACTGGTGGAGATAGTAGAACTAATTTTGTATTATAGAATTGGGAAGATATTCCTCAAGGAGCAAGATTAGGATTTCATACTGGAGAAATGCCATTAGATAATTTAAGATGGTTTCAAAGAAATCCTGATGGAACTTTTACTTTTAAAGGTTCATTACTTCCAGAAACTAGAATTTCATTTAACCCAAGAGGAGAATTGAATGCCCCTACTCTAAATGAAGCAAATGAAGTAGCAACTTTAAAAAATGATTATAACACTTTTGCACAAAGGTATCATTACAAACATTATCATGGTCCAGAAGATATTCAATCTTTAAAACAAGCTTCGCAAGAATTAGCTGATAGGCACCATACATTTTTTAGAGGTGTAATTCCTCCAACAAAAGATGAAGATTTACAAAAGTTATTGGATCTAGGAATATACGGTTTAGAAGATTAGCTACAATATGCAGCTACTCATCCTAAATTTAATTTGAAATTAAATGAAGAAGGTGTTTGGATGTCTCCTACGCGTAAAGCTTTTGCATATGGAAAATCAGGTAGTGATTTTGGAAAAGTTGCTCTAGTAAGAGTTCCTTATACTAAAAATCCTAATAGACCATTATATAATTTAGATTTAGGTCAGATAATTAATCCAGGTCAAGTTTCATACCTTCCTACAACTAATAAGATTCCAAGAGAAGTAGTATATACTGGGAGCACTCCATTAGAATTCCTTGGATGGGCTCCAAAATATCAAAAAGGATTAACATCTAAAATAAGGGAAAATAATTTTGGAAAGTAGTCTTTTGGAATTACTTCAGATGGTTTTCCTGGATTTGAAGTAAATCCTGCCATAGATTTATAGAGAAAATTGGAATTAAATAAATTAGCTGAAGGGGAGGTTGCACCTGGTATTCCGGATCAAGCTAGACTTTATAAAGAAGGAATTGATTACAATATTCGAGGATTATCTCCAGAAGTTTCTGATATTGTTGATTAGCAAATTATGCCAAGATTAATGGAACAAAGAGATTTTATTGCAAATGGAATTCATATTGGAGATTATTATCGAAATGGTATTAATCGAAGAAAGAAAAATATACGTATATCTGAATGGAGTAAATAGATGATGGATGATTACAATACATTACATAATACTAATTATGGCGGATGGAGTCGTACTGATAGACCATTTATTGTAATAAGTGAATCAATACCTAAACCTTTAGCAGAAACACACGAATTCAGACATTAGATACAGAATGAAACTGGACCTATGGTTGAAGAAGCAAAAGCTTTAAGAGAGGCTTATAGTGATGTTCCCAATCCCTATTCTTTTGATTATGATATGAGAGCAGAATGGGAAACAATGAACACAGAAGCAAGAACAATGCTTCTAAGAAAAGCTGGGTACAAATATGATCCATCTTTAACAGCAGAAGAAAACATTGAAATTCAGAATAAAATAATCCAAGATTACCCAGTAGAAGAAATGTTAAATGTTCTAGAGGAAGATGCTTCTGGATATTGGTCTAATTATCTTAAGCAAAATTTTAAAAGCGGTTATAAGAAGGTTGGAGAAGATAAATTTGAATTTTTTAAAAGACATATTCCAGAAGAAAAAATTAATGCTTGGAAGAAAGCTATGTAGGTTGTGGGTGTGGGTTCTGGAGTAGCATATACTCCAGCAGGGAAAACCTAAACTATTCAATCTAAATTTTACAAACCTTTAATAAAAGGTTTTGGTAATTTTATTGATGCACATTCTACTCCAATTATTACACAATGGTATGATATTAGGCCAATAAGAACTGAGATAGGGAAACTATAATTATCAAATTAAAATTTATATTAAAATGAAATTAATACCTAGATTTAAAACTGGTTATAAAACTCCTGATTGGGATCCTACAAATCCTTATCACTATCACACACCGCCTGGAGAAAAAGTTGTAGTAACTTATAAGAAAAGAAAACATTTATTTCAAATCGGTGGTAAATTAGGTAAATCAGCAGATTTATTAAGATATGGCTACTCTCGTCCTGAGCCTAAAGTACCATTTTCTGATATGGATAATAAAACTTGGTTAAATTGGTGGTATGGTGGAAGAGAGAAGCAATTAAAACAAAGTTTTAGTACAGGAATACAAAAATATATAGATGAAGCTGTAGAAACTCCGATAGAAATTGTTTCCCAACAGCCTAAAGATAAACCTGGATTTGGAGGTGCATATAATTTAATAACTAAAACTATTAAACTTTATCCTCATAGTAAAGTAATGAATTATAATGAAGGTAGAGATTTATTATTCCATGAACAAGTTCATGCTTTAAATGATTTACCAACATACAAATTTCAACCTCGGTCAGACGAAGATTCTGGTCCTGTTTATCCTCCTGAGGATGCAATAATCAATTTAGGATTATCTAATAAAGATGATTATGATTATTATTGGGATGATAATAGAGAAATATATTCAAGGTTAATGGAGTTTAGAAAACAAAATAAGTTACATCCTTCTAAATATCAAGATAAAGAGCAAATTAAAAAGTGGAGAGATTCAGGTAAATTAAAACAATTTATGCTTGATAGATACGATGATGATACTTTGTTATATTTATTTAATGAAGTAGCTCAAAATAACTCCACTAAAAATGCAGGATACTATGCTGCAAAGGGTGCTAAATTAATAAGTAGAGAATAAAACAATAAAGGCGAACTCGTTTTCACGGGCTCGCCTTTTTTATTATTCGTCTTTTATATTATAACAATTTGATGTAGTTGTTGTGTACATTACTGGTCTTTGGCCTAAAATGCAGTGACATATTCTGGAACCTCCATTAGAAGGATGGTTGCTACAATTCTTACAAGCTTCTGGAATATTATCACAAGTAGTATAAAATTCTGGTTCTTTATATTTAAAATCTTTTACTTGAACATAAGGAATATTTATTTGAGGAATAGGACATTGCCTTCCTCTATCAAATTCTTTTTGTAAGAGTTCATTTAACTCACTAACTGAAATTTCCATAATTAATGTTTTACACTAAGTTTATTCATTCTATCCATAAAATCTAAAAATGCTTGTTCATTAACAAGATTATTTTCTTCGCAGAACTCTATTACTTCTTTAAAATATTGTTCTACAGTTGCCATAAATTTAATTGGTAATTTATTATTCATATAACATTGACATTAACATTAGATGTCCGCCTAGGATTCGAACCCAGAAATGGTGGGTTAGAGCCACCCGTTTTACCATTAGACTACCGGACATTATAAGAAATTACTTTCTTAATTTAGCAATTTCTTGTTTATATTCTTTAATCTTATTTTGATATTCAATGATGTTACTTTGATAATTATTTATTTTTGAATTTAATACTTTATCAACGCAACTCTGAAATACCTTATATGAATTTTTAATATTATTTACATTAGGATATTTATTTTCTAATGTTTGTAATACTTCAAAATCAGAAGGACAAACTTTCTTTAATAGAGTTGCTGCTTCTTCAAACACATCATCATCCATATCTTCAATTTCTTGCCTAATCTGTTTTATTTCGGAATTTTCTTTAGGTTTAGAAATGCGGATAATAAGATCACCGTTATCATCTTTTTTAACTTCAACATTGTTTTTCGGATTTAAAACTGCTTCAAATAATTCATTTAATAATTCATCCATAATACATATATTATTTAATTAATTATAATTAAGTATAACTAGTATTTTACAATTTTCCAAATTATATATAAATTATATATTAAATATATATTTAAAGTTTAATTTTTCAAATTTAGTTTAACTAAAAATATAAAATACTAATTTTATTAACTCTTTTCTTTAATTAATAAATTATATACAAAAAATTTCGTAATTCCAAATACTTTCTAAAATTTTTACAAAAAGCATGCTTTTAATCTAAAATTTCTATATTATTTAATTCTAATAATTTCTTCAATTTATAAATTTCGCCAAAAATCCCAAATTCTTAGGGATACGACCTTATAAATACCCCTACCCTAAAAATATACCCCCGGGCCTATCTTTATAAAGAAGTCTTTTATATTTCGAGAATTTTTTCAATAGTTTTTAGAATTTTTTTTAAATTTATATTCCAGAATATTGCAAAACTACAGAAGAGGGAGGAGGTCTACCCTTCGGGCCCCCGGGCCCTTCGGTTAGAAAAATCGTAGGAAAATTTATATAAATTGTCACGTGTTACGTGAAAAGGTCTTCTTCCTTTCCACTAATCAACCCTTTTATTAATCAATTAAATCAAATTCATTATGGCAAAGTTTGAAGTAAAACAGAGCAATGAACTGGCTACCACCGATGCTGCCGTTAAAGCATTGGCAACCAACATCGCTGCTAATAGCAGCAAATTCCGCACTAAACTCCAAGCAAGCGGACTGCCCGTCTACAACGGTCAGATAATCAAGGAGTACCTCGGACTGTCCACTAACGCTTGGACACGCACCGATGATGATGGTAGCGTTAAAGATGGCAACTTTGTTGTCGCCGTTCTAAAAGACGACCACGACAGCGTTGTCCGCGTTCCTCTCACAATGTTCGTGAAGGAGGGGCAAATTCTCAACGAGGACCGCAGTCCGAAAAAGGTTGACCGCATTCCGGGCGGAATTGGCAATATTATTGCCACGAACTCCGACCTCGCAGTCGAGGGTGCAGTCGAAGCCATTAACAAGGGCTTTAAGAGCCTTTTGAAGGGCAAAACTGCCACCATTGCAGTCAAAACAGAGATAGACTACCTTCTCCGCAACAACCCCAGACGCTTCCACACTATCAACCTCGCTTAACTCTCTGCAACTCTCTCAACAAAGACCTCCACACGGAGGTCTTTTTTTTCTTCCGCAATATGTCGCAACCCGTACCGGAACACGTTCCGAAAATCGTAGGCAGTTGTATACCCACTCTCCTATTTTACCGCAGCCAAAAGATGTATTTATTAAGTACTCTGATGAGTCTCTGAAAATTGAGACGAAATACATATGTATCAGTACAAACTATAAAATCCATCTAATAAAATGGCTAAGGTAAATCAAAATTTATTGGATAAGGTCGCTAGTATGGTTGCTAGCAATTCCAATGTAAGTCTTGCTCCCGCATCTGACCTTGATTCGAGAGTAGTTGTGAACATCGAAGAGAACGTGTTCGTGAAAGGTGATGTTTTCTCTATTCCTGACACTCGTGAGGAAGCTGAGAAAGTGCTCATCAAGGAAGTATTTACCAATCTTCCCATGAACGCCAACGGCGAGTATCCTGTCGGATATTCGATTCTCGTCGAAGTCACCAATAAGGAGACAAAGATGACAACCATCAAGAAGTTCCGTTTCACTGCACCACGCAATTCGTTCGCAGAGTACAAACTCGATGAGGCCAACAACATCTTCGTCGCTACTGGTCGTACTATCGGCCCGAACAATGACCTCGCTCGTGCCATGAAGAACTTCAACAACCAGGGTCAGATGCTCGATTATCTGTTGGGCAAAACTCTGGAAGTTACCGAAGAAGTCTCCGGCATGGCTGCTCGTATGGAGAACAGAGTTGTGAAGACTCTGTATCGCCGTACTCTGCCCGTGTTCTCCGAGGTCAAAGAGAAAGCTGCTAAGAAGTAATGAAGCAGCCCTTCAAAACAGTCTATGGAAGAAGGATTGGATGTAACCTGGAATATGGAAACATCCAGTCCTTTATCCTAAACTGGAACTCATTCCCAGAAAAGAAGTCAGGATGGTGGCTAATTATGTATAAACCAGGTAATACTGTGTTTGTGCATAGGTTTGTACCAATTGATTAAATAAAGGGTTCATTTGGATGCGTTTTCTTGAGTAAGAGATTTACGAGAGGAAGAGCGCTGTCCTCCCATTCTACGAGTACGGGGGTTTTCATTTGAACTCTCGTACTCAGAAATATGGGAATGTATATATTTTTCCAAAATATATAAATTTTTTTGAATGGAATTTTTTGGGAAAATTTGTATATTTTTGGAATTTTTTGGAGTTTCACAGAAATTGTAATTTTTGAACTAACTCAGCCATTGAAAGTCACAAGCCTTTATGTGAAATGAGGAGTGGATTAAACTAAAACAATTTTTATGTTAAAAAACTTTCAGGTAGTCACCCAAGCCTTGAAAAGATGAAATAGTTCTTTTCTAAAAGGTGGCATGAAAACATTTATCACATTTTTGGAACTAGCTGCGTGCAGCTTGGCCGTTGCACGTGGTAAAAGTTGAAGTTAAATTGTCAGCACTAACGCCATATTGGCGATTAGGCTATGAGAATTTAGGCCAATATTGGACTATCAATATAAATTCTCAAATGCCTGTGCTGAATCGTTGATAGAGAACTATCTATGGAAGGATGCGTATTCCAGACAAACATACGTTAGATGTAATAGTAAATAAGTCTTGCTATTATGTTGTAAATCTTGTTAGTCAGCAGGTTGTGATTCCAAAATCTTATAGTTGGCAACTATTTGATTGGGTAGAAGAACAAGACAAATTGAAATTGCCACTTTAATTTGTCGAAATCTGGAACATAGGTGGAAAATGACAATTTGCATCGCGACTATGTTCTTTTGGGTTGAAATTCCTTGAGTTTTCACATTATTTGAAAATGTTGAGAATCTCTAAAATCTCCCATTAATGAGAATACCTTGACGTGGTATGGGAGCTTTAAACTAACATTCTCACAAAAAAACTCAATATAAAATATCCTAAAATAATAGGCCAAGAAAGACTGAAAGGATAAAGCGGTACTCTAACTATAGGTTAAATATGTTCCAAGGTCACAACAAACAACTATTGTTTTAGGATTTCCAAGATGTTGAGGACGCCAGTTTCTTACAATTTATTCTTATCTTAATAGAGGGTTTTGGATGAACGCAGTAATGTTAGTAAGAGCAAACGAAACTTGAATCACAAGTATCTCAGAATAAAAGTAAGTTTTAGGCGTAAAACACAATTTAAAACCGCAATAAAATGGACAAAAAAGAAAAATTTTTTGATGTTGTAATTCCTCCAGTCTCTTCAGAACAATTGGATGATTATTTCTCCAATCTTGTAGAAGAAAAATTAGAAGAGATAAACAAACCGCAAAAATAAAATAATATGTTCGAAAATATTAAACATCCAAAAACTGGTGAGCAATTATATCAGATTATAAAGGTTGAATCCAATGAACTCAAACCTTATATAAATATTGCAACAATGGAGGAATGCCAAAAACTTTATCAACAGTTCACAGAAGAAAAAGATGATAATTCATGGTATGTAAAGAAAGGCCATGAACGTATTCATTCTGATGGAACTTGTGATTGTTCTCTTATAGTTAACCACAAAGGTTGGGGATTTGATTATATGAGAATGGTTATCATTGATAGAGTATATATGGATATCTAAATTCATGAGGATGAATAATGCACACATAATCCTCAAGTTTTAACTAAATTGCGGCATAATAAAATAAGCCGAGTGTGCGATGTCGACAGCGGAGCAGTGTCAATAAGTCTCCGTTTATTTTTATAACTTTAAAACCGCAAAATGAAAAGATTGATTCTCTTTATTGCATTTGTATTAGCATGTACATTTGCAATGGGTCAAACAGTTCAGACAACCCAGAACAAAAAGTCCGAGCCAAGATACGAAAAGGTTGATGCTAAAACTTTCAAGGCATCATCTTCAGTAAGAAGTTCTTCATCATCAAGTACTTATTCACCTACTGGTTTTTATTACCAAGACAGGAAGGGTGATAAGTATGAAATCTATGTCCACACTCTTACAAGGGGTGAACACGCAGGTGAAAAAGCTTGTTATATTCAAAAACTTGATAAAAATGGAAAACCTAGATACCAAAAGATTTCCATTAAACCTGAAGAACTTAAATGATGAAAGAACAAGAAGAAAAACAAGAAAATACTCTAATCCAGCATATGAAGGAATTGGGATTAAATCCTGATTCTAAAACAGACGTTGAATATTACAAACAACGCTTGTTATTGGACTTAGAAGTTATAACAAAGAAAATGAGGACATAATGAAACAAGTCCTTCTGCTTTTGTCAAGGGAGCCGAGCAATGTCAATAAGTCTCGGTTTTTATTTTACTTAAAAAATTAAGAGATGAAAAAATTAAGCCATAAAATAAGTACAGTATTGTCATTGGTTACTATGGCATTTGCTGGTGCAATGTGTGTCATATGTTTTTCTATATTTATGGGAGGTTGTGCAAATGCACAAAAAAATGAAACTCCCGTAAAGACAGAGTCTGATACTAGCTGGAATTCTGCATATTTAGTTATGTTTGATTTCAGCAATATAGATGATGCTATCTATTCTCGTGATGATGGTATTTTCTACTTAAAGTACAATGATCCTGATGCTTGGGATTATGATAATCTTGCCTATCTTTCTGGAAGAGATGAATGGTACGGGGATTACGTTCAAGTAGAACTTGAAGATTCTATTGTATCTGAATTTCTTCAAGATTGGAAAGAATGGCTTGATATAATACATGATGATTCCAAAGGGTATAATCCAAGAGAGTTTGAGCTTTGCTATAAATGGGGTATTCTTGAAGAATATTATACTTCTTGTGGAGCTTTCTTTTTTGAGTTAGTCCCCATTGTAGGAGATTGGTTTAGTGGAACAGAAAAAATCAGACAATGATAACTGTAGAATTCATTAAACAAATAATAACATCTTCCAAGTTTCAAGAATTACAGAAAATTGGAGGTTGTTATAAATACCATAATGAAGGGAGTGCATTTGTTCATTCTCTTTTAGTTATGCAAGAATCATTTGCATTTTGGGGAAATAATTCTCATAATTCTCCAATGAATGTAATTGCTTTATTGCACGATATTGGTAAAATCTATACCGGTCGCCAAAAAGAAAATGGTGATTGGGAATATCCAAACCATTGTAAAGTGGGAGCGGAACACTTACTTGAATTTCTTCCAGAAGAATTGGTTGATAATGAATGGTTTATTAGAAATGCAAATTTTTATATTTCTAATCATATTAAACCTCTCTTTTGGAAGGAATATCCTGATGCATCTTGTGAAAATAAAAACTTAGCAAGACTAGCAATTTGTGATCTTCGAGGTTCTTATCCTTGTGTAGAGGAAAAGGAAAATCAAGAAAAGAAAATTGCCTTTTTGCAAAGATTTTTAGAATTATAAAACTTCCCTAATAGTCACTTTTGGGAGTAGCGAGAGGTTATGCTACTCCCTGTTTAATGCAGCCATTGACGGTCCAAAGCCCGTATGAAAAATTGCAGATGGAACAAAAAAAATACATCTTAAAAATAAAAGTATATGGACACAAACAAAACTGCAAAAATCGCTGCTGAAACTGATATGCAGCAAGAGGGAGTAAAACTTCTCTCTGAAAATCAGGTGTTTACACAAGAGGAACTGGATGAACTTTATGCAAAAGATGATCCAAATGAACCTTGGTGGCAAAGATAACAATTAATTAAATAACTTTAAATATCAACAAAAATGGCACAGCAAGAAAACACTGTAAAAACCGTACGTCTTAGTGTAGCGTACAAGAATGAGTGGGGACGTATTCTTTGGAATAAAGAATATCGTATCTTCACAGTTGAAGTTGAAGGTGAAGGTGATGAATGGAAAGAGAATGCAAAAAATCTCTTGGATGAATTCCATGGTGAGATTCATTCACTTTCTAAAACTCTCACTGAACAAGGATTCAACAATCCAATTGCAGCAGAAGCTTATGAGGACATTTATAATGTTCAACTATTTATGTCTGATGACAGCACAACTCTGATTATGGACAGAGGTCCTTGGGATCCACAACAGGCAGCCATGAGGCAAATGGCAGAAAGCATTCTTCGGGACACTCTTAAAGAACACCCTGAATTAAAAGAACTTTTGCCTCCTCAGTTGAGGCATCGGTTCAACAAATAGGTTGCAGAAGTATGAGAAGACTATAATTCTCGATGTCTTACTAGGCAGAATTATCTCTTTGTTGAGGTAATTTCCAGTTCAATTCTGGATAAGGCACAAGTTAAATTTTTAAAATGGAAAAACATGAAAGTAAAAATTATGTGTTGGTTACTCAGTATCATCGGAGTTACAAGCTTTGCTGGTATCTGTGCGGAGAATGCACCTGTTTGGTGGTACACATTGTGTATTGCTATAGGATTCTTGTGCTTTTTCCTAGTTAATCAAATTGATCCACAATTTTATCTTGAAAAAGATAAGAATGGGAAAGTTATTGAATAAATGTTCATGTGTAAGCTGTGTTCATTTGCCCCAATGAATCAGTTTTTGCGGTTTTGTTCATTTGGGGCATTTCCACGGCAACGTAGAGAATATTTGCTGTGGGAACTACTATGGTTTTAAACGAAAAAACTTTCGAATTAGAAAAATGTATTAAAGAGCATTTTTCACACTACAAATCACAGGTTTCTAATATTCCTTCAGAAGATTTATTTCTAATGATGGAAGGTTGGCTAAAATCTAGAATTTGTACTAACTATGATATTCATATCATAGAAATGATTTTAACTGCAACTGGTTTATCTATTGCTGTTCAAATTAACGGTATTAATGATTCTAGATTATTAAAATGTATGCCAATTTTAGGTTATCCAAAAGATGTATACCTAGGAGATGATGGAAAATTCTATGCTCATTGGGTAAGAAATGTGGTTGTGTGGTTTTAGGGTTTAGCTTGTTTTTAAGTAAGTGAAGTATAGTAACTGAATTCCTTAAAACAAGACAGGTAAGTGATGAACCTGAATACAAGAGTCACGTTTTCCAGGATAATTTCAGTGACCTGGCACAAATATTCTTATGAAAGTGCATAATAATAAAAAGACGAAAGATTATGTATTTACTCCAGAAACTTCCCCTAAAATAATTCCGCAAGGAAAGCGTATTTTCGTAAAAGGCAACAAACACCATCAAATCGAAGATGTAAATCCCCGAGAAATTGGTGGTATAAATCTTTTCACGAAATATTACCATCGTGATGCAAGGATCTATGTAGATCAATATGTTGCAGAGGTGGTAAAACTTTGGAGAAAGGAGGCTCAAAATGTCTAAAAAGGGAATTACACCTGAAAATTTTGCAATTCAGATTAATACTCTGAAAGGCAATATTTCTAGTACTTCAATTTATTCTGCAGAAGATGTGGTTAAACTTCTCAAGAAGTATAACTTACCTTCTTGCAGTAACTATCTTGCAGGTTATGTTGGAAATGGGATACTTATTAGAATTGGTAAAAATCAGTACAAGTTTCCTGCTTCTCCTATTTATGCTGGAACTATTAAAAAGGTTCTTGCTGAAATTAGAAATCAGCATAATGCTTCAAGACAGAAATCAGAACCTGTTATTGAAGAACCTTCTGAGGAAGATACAATCAATAGATGTATCGATTACCTCAAACAAAAAGGTTTTTTGATTCTCAAACAAGTGTAAAAATAGGCATAAATTTCCAATAAACTAAAAATTTAAGAATTTCTTGGAATATTGGAAATTTATGCTTATTATATAAAGTTGACACAAAATAATTTATAAAGTGTTAATTTTGGTTGCCCCGGTGGTGGAATGGTAGACACGAGGGACTTTGAAGATGAAAAATCTTTGCAAGTCCTTGGTTCAGCTAATCACTGACCAGAGATTTTCAAACAAAACATTACTTCTATTTAGTTTTAAACTGATAATTTTAGAAATAGAAGTAGGGAGGTAATGAGTGCTCAGAAGGAAACTTCTGAAGTAGAAGCAGGCTAACTCGGCGAAAGCTGTAGCCTCCCAAAAAAAAAATAAAGTACAGTCAACGCCGAACTAATACAAATGCGTAGAGACTATATACCTGCTACCTAAGTCATAAGATATGGTAAAGACATAGTCCAATCGGGAGTAAACCCGATGAAAATCCCTTCCCCGCAAGGGGGTGCCGGTTCGACTCCGGCTCGGGGCACAAAAATGCCAGATATACAAATAAATAATACAGTCACTAAACCTGCCAGTTTAGAGGACGTGGCATTTTGGACGGGTAATTGTTTTGCTGGCAGGCAAACTTTTACTTGATAAAAATACAAGTCGTCTAGCGGTTAGGACGTCCAATGGCGTGACGCCGGAAAACCTGAGTTCGAATCTCAGCTGTATTCAAAAAATTTGATGGTTAAACAAAATAGTCGTAAACTATTAGTAATTTCTAATTAATTTTTTACTTTCATTTTCCATAGAAATCCTAATAGCGACTGGCTTTCCTATTTATGGATTACGGAGTAATTAACCGTAGTGGGTTCGATCCCCACATAGGAAACAAAACCCAAAATTAAGATTATGGAAACAAAAAAATTAGCGATTCCCGTAATTATTTTAATTCTTTTGGTTGTTGTGTCTGTATTAACAGTTAATTGTGCTAGCAAACATAACAATGCAGAAGAAACTAAAATTAATTATGTAGAGTATGTCCAATTAAAAAATGCAGAACTTAAATATTGGGCAATTAAAGCTGAATTAGTTGAAGCGGTAGATAACTATATTCATACCGCAGCTCCTAACTCTAATTTATCTGGCGCAATACTTGTTGATGAGTGTGAAAAATATAAAGTTGATATTAAGTTAGCATTAGCTCAAGGTCACTTAGAATCACATTTTGGAACTCAAGGTCTTGGTGCTAAAACTAATAGCGTATGGAATGTAGGTGCCTTTAGTGGTCTTACTCTTAGTGAGATTAATAAAAAGCACATATTTGACAATCCGAATCAATCAATAGTACCATATCTTGAATTACTTACAACCAAGTATTTAACAGATACTAAAACTGAAGAAAACCTTCTTGAAAATTTTGTTAGTGTTGATGGTTATCGTTATGCTGGAAGTCCTACTTATGAGGTCATTCTAAGACATAAATATGAAACAATCGCGACATCAACTAAAATAGATTCCCTTCAAGATGTGTTGAGGTATTGGACAGTGCAGTCCAATCGGGAGTATTGATCACACTCCCAATAATGGTTTACTTGAATCCCTTAAAAATTCTTGAAATCTAGGTTGACTTCAAAAGTGTAATTTCGCGAATCCTAGTAGTTAGTTTTATTAGTTTAAATCAGCATAAAAAGTAATACTCAAGCGCTTATGAGAGGTCTAGGTAACGCTGTAATCCTAGATAAGACATTTATCATCCTTTTTGCTTGTTCAGGAGAAAGAATGAAAACAAGACGCAGAACCTTAGTTTAAGTAGAAAAACCATATGATTTGAGGTGCAAGTCCTCTTAGGTTCTCTAATGGCTCTAGTATTCCGAGCTGTTAAAATTTGGAATACAAATGCTTACGATAAGTTAGTATTGTAAGGTGTTGGCGGGACACAGACCGTTCGTGTGCAAAGCGTTATAATTTGTTGAGGGAGTTAAAAGGTATCTTCTGCAGAAGAATCTTCCAAAATGAGAGAATGGATAACATTTCTTACTAACCTTAAGAAATCCTAAAACCTTTTACTAAAGAGTGAGTCCCAAGTACTAAATGTACTGGAAGCAAGTTACTTCGTCTCCCTTCAAAGGAGAAAATTTGGGTCAAACTCTTTATTTGGAGAGTTAGCAAAGGTGGTCAATGCGAATGACTGAAAATCATTAGATCTGCGGTTCAACTCCCAGGCTCTCCACAATATGAAAAAATTACTTATCTTAACTTGTTTACTACTTTGTGGCTGTAGTGTAACTTATAATGTTACAACTGAATCTGATTTTCAAGAAGTTAGACAAAATATGTTAAATACTGTTAATAGTTATGGATATACTCTTTCAGATAGTTATATTTATGACACTACTGATTGGAATGTTGTAAATAAAGTATATCATCCAAATTATTGGGGTATTGAAACATATAAGTTTAGTAAAGAAGAAGATTCTCTTTGTATAAATTTATATTATAGACACAGATGCATAACTGAAGCAAGAACTATTCCATACGTAGATAGTTGTGAAATTAAATGTATTGGGAATGATATTATTTGTGATAGTATTCAATCTATTATGAATAATCTTCCTAAGTCAAAAGTTAATACTTTAACAGATGGTTCTTTATCTGGATTAGTAGTTTTATTAGCTTTATTACCATTTATTTCAGTAATAGGTTATGCAACAATTTTTAATGTAAGATAAAATGTTTATAAGTCGAGGTTGTGGTATCCAGACGTATTGCTGCAGAATACGTTAATGGTTGCAAGTACGGCAAGACCAGGAAAGCGTAAAATGTGGAAGAAGGGACTAATAATATCGTAAAACTTTATTAGTTGTGTAGACTTAATTTGGGCTATTAGTTGAACTGGCTACAATGCCGCCCTGTCACGGCGGGGTCCCGGGTTCGATTCCCGGACGGGCTACAAGCTATAATCCCTTGTAACTTAACTGGTAGAGTACCTGCCTCTTAAGCAGGGAGTCGTGGGTTCGAATCCCACCGGGGGAACTGGGTCTGAAAAGACTAATTAAAAACGTTTTTAGTTGCTTGGTAGTTCAAATATGAGCAATGATTACCAGTCAGTTGACGAATTGACGATAGGTGCTTTGTAGAGCCCGGGCGGGTAAACCCGGAGATGCGAGTGCGAGTCTCGTCCAAGCCCAAATTAAACATGCCGGTTTATCATAGTAAGTTTAGCGACTATGGCCTTGAGAAATCAGCTGTAATGCTCAGGGTCCCTTTAAGAACAGTGAATGTCAGTGGAATCCGGAATTAAACTGAAATATATCTGAACTTATCATAGGGTATGTGGCCAAGAGGCAAGGGGCAGCACCCACGAAGGCACTAATAAAAACCGAGGGTACAAAATCAGGTACAACGGAAGGCTCGTTTACATCAGTTAAACATACTGTAGCATCATTTCGATGTGGTCTCGGTGTAGATAAGGTTGCATTACTGTAAAATCACGCGTGAAGTAGATGCAAGTGTAGGTTTTTATTTAAATTAACGGATCACTTAGGTGACAGATATTTGGTCCATTAGTATAACGGTTAGAATACGTGACTGTCGATCACGAGATGAGGGTTCGACTCCCTCATGGACCGCCAAATATTTGATATACAATTAATTTGGTGGCGTGGTTGAACGGGTTACAATGCCGGACTGTCAATCCGGTGGTGGGGGTTCGATTCCCGGATGGCCCGCTAAAAGTTATTAAAAGGTCAGGTGCAGTCACCTGTCTGGGTTCGTGAGGAAAGTGAGGCTGCTACAAACAAACAACTGTATGAAACAAAGCAGAAGTCCTTCGCGATTAAATTTGGAATGTGCAACATAATTCAGCCCAGACGAATAACTTTTAATTTGCACCCTTAGCTCAGTTGGTTAGCGTATGCGAGAGCACCTCCCTTTTAAGGAGGGGGTCCTGGGTTCGAATCCCAGAGGGTGCACAGTATGCAAGCAGTGGTAGCTCAATTGGTTAGAGTACGACCTTGCCAAGGTTGAGGTTGCGAGTTCGAGACTCGTTCACTGCTCTAATATGTTATCTTTTGATAAATAGAAAATATTAATTTGCTCCTATAGCTCAATGGTAGAGCACTTGACTGTATACTGGGTGGTTCCAGAGAGAGACTTAATTCGAGGATATGTTAGAAGTGATTTTAACATATTCACTAATCAAGGGGTTCTAGGTTCAAATCCTAGTGGGAGCGCTAATTAAAACCATGTTAATATGACGTAGCGTGAAATTAAACATTGTGAAAAACATGGTGGAGAGAAAATCTCTATAGCTTGTTATGATAACTGGAAGAATCGAGTTTCCATACGTATATCTGATAATAATCCATACAAATCTCGTTATAGAGAATTGTTTGGTTAACGCTATACACCGAAGTTTCTATAAATCTTTATAGGTGTGAATAAGGGAGAAGTACAGCAAAGTTTTTTACAATATAAAAGTGTAAATTCTTTCAAACTAAAGAGGGAGCCCACAACCCAATTAAGATGTGGAAGTAAACTTTTTTCTCCTGTCTTTTGTGTAACTCATAGTTTATGTAAGACGAACAGCAAATAAAACTTCAATTGCATTTCGCCAAAAATGATTAATGAAAATGTCTTATGTCGATGAACACTTTTGAAACAAACACAAGCGAGCTTGAAAACATTTTCTCTGGTAAGCTCACAGAGAATGGTGATGCTGCTTTTACTGGAACTGGTAATAAGCTAATTGATATTCTATTCATGTCGGAGTATTACACTAAGCATCCTAATGAATTACCTATGATTGGTAATTCTCATACATCTAAGGTATTCTCTATGTTTATGCGTGACCCACGCTTTGGTATGGGACGTAGAGAAATTGGTCGTAGATTAATGGCTCAGACCATGTTAACACCGCAGCAAATTGTGACGGCTGGTAGGTATGATGATTTGTATCTTATGCCTGCATTTACTATGGAAAATCTTCGATACTTGTTTGATCAAGTTAAAGCAGGTAATGAATTAGCCAAAAAGTGGATGCCTCGTTACTCTAGCAAACATATTGCTATTGCAAAACAGTTTGCAGAAATGCTTGACATGAATAAACAACAGTATGGCCATTTTGTAAAAGCTAACACTGTTGAAAATGCAATGTCAAGAAAGATGTGGGAATATATTGACTTTAGTCACGTTCCTTCATTAGCTGCTATCAAATATGTGAAGGCTTTCAAACGTCATCAACCAGAGAGATATGCTCAATATATTGAGAATGTTAAATCTGGTGTAGAGAAACTTCATGTATCTACTACTACAGTTTACGATATCTACAAGAATCGTAATGAAATTGATGCTGATGTATTCTATGGAAATATAGAGAAAATCAATATTTCTTGTATTCCTATTATTGACACATCTGGATCAATGTGGACTGATGATGCCATTGGAAAAGCTCTTTCCATTGGTAAATATTTATCTGATTGTTCGAGTTACTGTAATGGTCAGTTCATTACATTTAGTGAACATCCTCAGTTAATCACACAACGTGGTGATACCTACAATCAGCAGATAGACAACATTCTTCACGATGGTAGAAATTGGGGAATGAACACCAACTTTGGTGCAGTAATGAGAATACTCAGTAATCTCAAAACTGATTTCCCAGATTACCTTGTTGTTATGTCTGATATGGAGTTCGATTATGCTAGTGGCTGTAATAAAGACAGACTTATAGCAGAATGGGCTCAAAGAGGAATTAAAACCAGAATTGTCTGGTGGAATTTCAACGGACGTAACAAAACTACACCTGAAACGGATAAGTATGGTAATGTATTCATGTCTGGTTATTCACCTATGATGTTGAAGTATATGGAAGTGGGATTTGATGCCCATCAATTCCTACAAAAACTTCTTGGCGAATATGCTAAGAAAGTTGGATACACTATCGATCCTGAATAAAACCCCGACTTGGCAAAATTCAAGGAACCCTTACAGCAAAACAATTTTTAGGACCTGATTGCTAATCTGGTATTCTTTTTCTGGGTTCTGATAGAAAAATTAGACTCAAGCTCAGATAAGGGTCTAGCACGTGTTGGTGTCACACGGTGAAGTAGTCGTACACCTCTGCCCTCACAGAATAAAGAGGTCTTCGAATCTTCTGAATAAAAGATTCCCCATCACATATTATGGGTGAGCATTATATGTACCTCATTCGGAAAGTTACGGGTTAAGTAGAAATGCCAAACTGAGTAAGAGTATTTCTAGAACTTTCCATATGCCGACGTAGCTCAGTGGCAGAGCAGGGGTTTTGTAAACCTCAGGTCGAGATCTCGGTATTCTCCGTCGGCTCTAGCCGAAAGGTAATCACATTAATGATTTTGAGATATTTAATGTGATTGGATTAAGATGTATGAATTGTGATAAACGCTCGGCAGTGTGGCGCTTCTCAAACCCAACACGGAGGACAGCTGTCTTAAGAATTAACTAAAGATTATTGTAGATCATATGTAATGAATAATCCTACGTTAAATAGATAAGGAAAACGGCATTTTAATCCTTTTATTTGAAAATCTTTTAAATTTTAAACATATGGCAGGTAAAACTATGTACGGAGGAAGTTCTTATATTGGACATCCTCATAAGAAAAGAAAAGGTATCCATTCTAAGTGCAAGAGTTCTAGTAATAAGAACTCAAAAAATTACCTGAAGCGGTACAGAGGACAAGGACGCGCATAAGTCCTCACATCGGGCGAAAGGTGTGCGTTTCATAGGTCTGGAAACGTAAATTAAAGTCCGTAGTCAAAGGAGAGCGACGAAAAACAATCTCCACAGATTGAGTGGATAACTAGGAAAGAGTCCTCGTCTAGCTATTTAAAAGAGAATGGTATAACTCTAAGGCCTTGAATACCATTACGCCTATGGTGCTGAATATTCACTCAATCTTTTCTTTTTATTAATTTAATCCAAAACACATGTGTATTTTAAAGAAAAAAGAGCAACCAGTTGTTGAGTAGACTCCTGAACCTCAACCAGTTGTAGAAGAACATCCAAAACAGGAGATTAAAGTTTTAGATACTGAAAGTCCTATAACTATTATATTAGGAACTGCTCATTTAATTAGTACTCCAGGAAAATGTTCTCCAGACAAAGCTTTAAGAGAATATAAGTATTCTAGAGAGATATGTATTGAAGTTCAAAAAGCATTAACTGAATTAGGATATCGTTGTATTATTGATTGGATTGATGATGATATGTCAAATTCTAAAAAAGAATTGGAAAATCGTTGTGAAATAGTTAATAATATATGTAAAGAACGAGGTGCTAAAAATTGCTTATATGTTTCAATTCATAATAATGCTGCTGGGAATGATGGCAAATGGAAAGAAGCATATGGATGGAGTGTTTGGGTATATCGTAATGGAAGTGAAAATTCTAGAAGATTAGCAAATTGCTTATTTGATGAAGTTAAAAAACTAGGATTAAGAACACGTTAGGAATTACCTAATAAAAAATATTATGATTGTGGATTTTATGTTCTTAAACATACAAAATGTCCTGCAGTTCTTACAGAAAATTTCTTTCAAGATTGTTTAAAAGAATGTGACTTTCTTTTATCTGAAGTTGGTAAAAGAGCTATAGTTACAATTCATGTTAACGGAATAATTAATTATCTAAAAACTATGTAAAATGTTTCTTACTAAACTTTTCCGAAAATTAAAACCTCTTCCACATTGGAGATGTTTAACTTGTGAACATTTTTGTTGGTGGGATGGAGATTATTGTTGTTTAGATCACGGTAAAATATTTGTTAAATCTCCTAGTGGTAGAATTACTAAGGAGCAATATGATACTTTATATAATAAGTATAAACAATGTTGGTCTTATTCGGAAAAACTGGATAGAAGAAATAAAGACGGATTATATATTCCATTAGATAAACTTATTAGAAAGTAAAAGTCCTTAATTGCATATAAGGTTTGCAGAGTACCATCCTTCGTGGGAAAAACTCTGCTATTAGCGGGAGTAGCTCAATGGTAGAGTAGGAGTTTTCCAAACTTCAGGTTGCGGGTTCGAGACCCGTCTCCCGCTCAATTCCCGGTGTTTCTTCCTGTAGTAGATTTTACAGGTTTCTTAGGTAGGAAGATAAAAGATGGAAGTCATACAGCAAACTATTATAAACGATTCTTTTTCAAATAAAATGGTTATTAGAAAAGCAAAAAGAAACACTACCCTGACTTCTGATTAAAATTTAAATCATTATGGCAAACACATTTAAACACAAAGAACTTGGAAGACGTAAACGTCTAAGAAAATCAACATTTATCACTGAAAAAATGATGGATAGAAAATGTGGTGCTATTGACGATAAAGTTGATTTACTTAAAGCTCGTAAAAGAGCTGAAAAAGAATTAATGAAAGAAGTAGAAGAATTAACCAAATGAACGGAGGGAGGAGTACGTCCGGGAAACTTTAAAACACTGACCCTTGCAGTTCATTTATCATAAGTTGAAATTTATACAAGTGGAAGTAGAGTTTCGTTTTTATCGCAGAATATACTGTCAGATAATGTAATCAATCGTGAGGTAAACTTGTATATCTAGCTAGAATTTCAACTAATTTTGGAGAGTTAAGCCTAATTGGTAAGGCAGTAGTCTTGAAAACTACTAGTAGTCGGGTTACACTGGCGTGTCGGTTCGAGTCCGACACTCTCCTCAAAGCGGATATAACTCAATAATGGTAGAGTGCCTGCTCTAAACCGGTGGGTGGTTATGGGTTCGAATCCCATTATCTGCACAATGGAACCCTAACAGCAAAAAACATCAAAAAATTCCGCATTTCACGCAGAAGATATGAATGGGTTCTGAATTTACTAACCAAATAAATAAAAACTTATGGAAATTTTAATGACAATGTTTGCAACGTTTGTTGCATTTGTATCAGGTATTCTGGTATTAACGTAGGCAATTAACAAACTGTTTAAAGTAGAAAATTCTCAGATTAAACTGATTGTATCTTGGGTACTTTCAATTGGACTTGCTTTAATAGCATTTGCTTTACAACTTGGCTTTTTTGCTGATTGTGGAACAATTGATATGTGGCAAGGATGGGTTAAAGCTGGACTTATTGGTTTTGGCTCTGGTCTATGTGCTAATGGAATGTATGATCGTGATGAAGTTTGGAACTTCTTACAGTGGATATTTTCAATGTTTAAATCTAAGAAATAATATTCCTCTTTCTACTGACAGGTAAAGAGTATCAATCTAGACGGACAAGGCTTAGGCGTATGAAACAGGACGGTGGGACGCGAGTGGTCTAGATAAATAGGGTAGTGCGGTAGTTGGTCACCGGCTTCATTTGGGATGAAGACATTCACGCAGGTTCGAGTCCTGTCTACCCTAGAGATATAAGTAGTAAACCTCCACGTGGTATATCTTGGGTAACGCTAATTACTACATAAATTTTTTAAAATATGGGTTATATTTATTGTATTACAAATTTAATTAACAATAAACGTTACGTTGGAAAAACTACTTCCGATATAGAAGAACGTTTTAAAGAACATTGTTAGGATAGTTAGAGAGAAAGATGTGAAAAAAGACCTTTATACGATGCTATGAATAAGTATGGTATAGAGAATTTTAAAGTTGAACTGTTAGAGGAAGTAAAAGATGATGATAAATTATCAGATAGAGAAATTTATTGGATTTCTGAATTAAATACTTACGGATCTACTGGATATAATGCTACAAAAGGTGGAGATGGTAAAGTTTTATATGACTATAATGAAATTATAGAATTAGCTTTATTAGGATATAAAACTTATCAGATTCATGAAAAGGTAGGTTGTTGTTATGATGTTATTCAAAAAGTATTAAAAGCACATAATATAAAACTAAGAAATTCAAATTCAAGATATGTAGCTCAATATGATTTAGCAGGAAACTTTATTCAAACTTTTCCATCTGCATGTGATGCTCAACAATGGTTATACGATCATGGTTTATCTAAAAATAAAAGAGATGGTAATAAAATAAATTCGTGTTGTAACCATAAGTTAGAAAAATACTGTAAATATAAATGGGAATATTTACCTGATCCTGAATAAGATAATATTGTTCTCTGGAGTCCTGTCTACCCTACAAGTATTAAACAATTAAAATCAATAACAATGAAAGTACAAGATTTACCGCAACCATTCCAAGATAGAATAGCTCGTTTCAATAGATTGTTCCAAGCAGGAACTGAAGACCATCACGATTTTGAACATCATTTTGATGATGATGGTAAAGCAGGACTTTTTCAATATGAGATGTTCTG
>Ga0265301_10001785_pt1 | contig 26927 bp, 35 predicted proteins | sample AusTroGonzalo_MG_2_FD_193488 | JGI IMG/M metagenome (GOLD analysis project Ga0265301, IMG submission 193488) | Bovine rumen microbial communities from tropical cattle in Woodstock, Queensland, Australia - Gonzalo_04 | ecosystem: Host-associated > Mammals > Digestive system > Stomach > Rumen ... | reverse complement strand
ATACATGCTGCTAAGAACATGATACATTTCTATCAACAATACAATAGACTTGATAGGTCTGGAACAGATCAAACAAGTATAAAAGGGCCTGTAAAGATTGCTTATAACAAATTTGTAAGCAAACTTGCTAAGCAGGAAGATACAACGTCTTTAGCGTTGTGTTAGTTCACAAAAATAGTAACTTTTTGTAAATTATTTGATATTTAATATTGAAAATGATTAGTTTTTAACTATATTTTAAATAATGAAAGTGATTTTAAAGACATACAAGTACAGAATATACCCAAATAAGGAGCAAGAATAGATGCTTGCAAGGTATTTTGGGTCGGTTCGCTTTGTCTATAATCACTTCCTTGCTGAAAGAAAACAGCAATACACCGAGAATGGTAAAAGTGATAACTACTATACACAAGCAAGCACACTTACTAAACTAAAGAAACAAGAAGAATACTTGTGGCTAAAGGAAATTAATTCACAAACACTTCAATTTGCACTTAGAAATCTTGAAACTGCATACACAAACTTCTTTAGGGGTAATGCAAGATTTCCAAGATTCAAGGCAAAGAAGAATGGTGGAAGTTTTCATATACCACAACATTGTTCTGTTGAAAATGGTAGAATCTACATACCAAAGTTCAAAGGTGGAATTAAGATAGTAGAACACAGACCATTTAAAGGTGGTGATGTTAGAAATATGACAATCTCTGTTACACCAAGTGGAAAATATTATGTTTCCATATTAACTCAAGTTTCATATGAAACTTTACAGAAAACCAATGCAAAGGTTGGTATAGACTTGGGACTAAAAGACTTGGTAATTACAAGTGATGGTAAGAAGTATTCAAGCAATAAGTTCATCAAGCATTACTCAAAGGAACTTGCAAAAGCACAGAAGCATTTGTCAAGGAAGCAGAAAGGTAATAATAGTTGGAATAGACAAAGAATTAAGGTTGCAAGAATACAAGAGAAAATTCATAACTGTAGATTCGACAAATTGCATAAGATTAGTACTGACTTAATCAGAAACTATGATGTAATCTGTTGTGAGGATTTGAATGTTAAAGGTATGCAAAGAAACCATAGACTTGCTCAGACAATATCTGATGCAAGTTGGGGGGCATTTCTTTCAATGCTTACCTATAAGGCGGTTATGAATGATAAACAAGTAGTGAAGATAGGAAGATACTACCCATCTTCAAAAACTTGTCATTGTTGTGGTTGGATTAAAGAAGACTTACAACTGAAAGATAGGGAATGGACTTGTCCTTCTTGTGGAGAAGTTCTTGACAGAGATATTAATGCTGCAATGAATATCCTTTCAGAAGGATTAAGAAATATATCGGCAGGAACTGTCGATTACACTGATGGAGCAGATATAAGACCTTTTCAAGGGCAGTCAGCTATGAAGTCAGAAGCCCACAAATCTTTAGTTTGTGGGTAGTTCACATTGTGGAATCTATTAGATACATGACATATGGCTAGACCTTTCTTCATATTTGTACCAAGTGACTTAGTAGAGATGGACAAGATATCTGAGATGGCTGATTCTGGCAAGCTGCAGCTTGTTGATGGCAATTGGCCTAGGCCTAAGCTTGAAAGCATATATGTGTTTGGATATGACTCAATGCTGAAGAGAAGAAACTTAGAAGATAATGTGTTCTCTAAGATGGAATACAAGAAGTTCAACTCTAATGATGTCTTCACAGAAATGGACAAGTGCTTGAGAGAAGTCTACCAAGCACAAATGGTGAGCCTTCGCAACATGGTGTATGGCTCTTGCAAGCTTGGGTCAATGATCAAGATGTATGTAGATGGTGTGTCAAAGAAAGCATATTTCTATACGATGCAGAGATACAAGTCTAAGAGAGCAAGGCACATGTTCGGTGGAGAGAAGACTTTTGTTGTCAGGTTGTATAGCTTGCCATCAGAATTAGTGGATTTCTTGATACAACAGAAGAAACATATATATAAGATTGAGCAACTAGCTACAGGATTGAAGATTGAAGATGACAGACAATCATAGAGACATGGTTGGTGAGGGCATAATCCCAATTGGGTATGACTTCAACAAAGCCAAGAGAGAGATAGAAATCAAGAAACTTGGCGGAGATCCAAGCTTAGCTGGCATTCAGGCAGCACAATTTGCACATGGCATGCATGATGGCATGAGCATGCAAGATAAGATGAAGAGATCTAGGATAGTGATTTCAAATGTCTTTCAAGCAATGCAAAGGTTAGCAAGAGGAGCATCACACCAAAACTTGAGAGAGTATGAGCTAACAGCATTAAGTGGATCTATTGTGAATAGAGTCAATGAGATAGTGAGTCCAAGCATCATCTCTGCATGTGGTGAAGCAATGCTAAGTGCAATCAGCTCTTGCAATCTAGAGATAGGCCATGAATATGAGATGACATGCTTGAGAGACAAATTAGAAGAGCATTCTAGTGGCATGTTTGCATTCAACACCAATACTGGTGAGATTTGCATAAACCCAATGGCAATATCTAAGATGATATCATCATTGGTTGGCAATATCTTGCATCAACAAACAAACAAAACACAAATCATAAATGAGGAGAAAGAATTCAATCCATAATGTGTATGTTGGCCTTGGTGCATCAAACCACACTGCCGATGAACGCTCAATGCTAGATTTCTATGCCACACCACCATTAGCGGTGAAGCATTTGCTTGAAGTAGAAGAGATATCACATAGAGTGTGGGAGCCAGCTTGTGGGATGAACCACATTGCAGATGTGCTTAGAGAGAATGGGCATGAAGTAGTGACATCAGACATAAATGACATGATTGGTGATGGCACAGTTGAAGTGGTTGACTTCTTGAATTGTGATGATGTGTTTGATGGTGACATTGTCACTAACCCACCTTATGCATATGCAACAGAGTTTGTGTACAAAGCATTGTCATTAGTTAGAGAAGGCCATAAAGTAGTGATGTTCTTGAAGATACAGTTCTTAGAAGGCAAGAAGCGAATGAAGCTGTTTGAGAAGTACCCACCCAAAGTGATATATGTTGCATCATCAAGGTATGGGTGCTCAAAAGATGGAGAGTTCAATAGTGATGGGAATACCGGAAGTGCTATCTGCTATGCATGGTATGTGTGGGAGAAAGGATTCAGTGGTGAGCCAACATTGAGATGGATAAATAGATGATTCTTTTATTGTGATGAAAGACAAAGATAAGATTTTCTTAGTAGCATACTTTGGAGTGGTAGGATATGAGAAGAAGTGGATCAACCACATGATGTCACAGTTTGACAACTATCTGTCAAAAAAGCTTGATGATAGCATCAACTACATGATCATACCAGATGTAGAGTCTAAATCAGTGAGGATAGAGTTGCTGAATGCCAAAGATGCTGATGAAGCTAAGCTAGATGAATTGAAGAGCATGTACAATGCTTTCAAAGAAGAATATAGCAAAAAGAAAGAATGAGCACTAAAGCATGGAGAATAGATACAAAGTTGTGATGTGTGACATGGATGACACACTAATCAAGACAGCAAGCGGGAACACTTTCCCTATAGGGATATGGGACATGGCACTGAAGACAGAAGTGTTTGACAAAATCAAGCAACTGTCACCAGAATATGTTTTCATAGTGACTAATCAAGGTGGTGTTGGCAAGTTTGTAAGTGAACAATCAATAGATGTGAAGACAAGATATGTAGCACAATGCATGAGAGACTATATTGGGTGTGAGACAGATTTCTTGGTGTGTACATCTGATGACAAGAGTTGCCCAGACAGGAAGCCAAACATTGGCATGGGAATAGCAATGCTTAAGAAACATTCTTTGCTTAACTTGCTGGATGGTTGTGGCAAGCAAGAAGTGCTGATGGTTGGTGATGCTAGTGGCAAGCCGGGAGACTTCTCTGATTCAGATAAGAAGTTTGCAGAGAACATGCATATAGAATACATTGATGTTGATGACTTGGTGTCTATGTGATACCATCAACATACCATATTTTATTTTTAAGAAACTAGAAGACAATCTATTAATCATGAGATCACTAACAAGTTTCATATCAGAGTCAGATGACAAAGACAAGCCTGTGATGCAACGTGGAGACATAAAGTTTACAATCTGGGAAGGGCCAGACAAGAAAGTCACAATGCTTGATGACAACAACAAGTACCAGAAGATTGAGTACAAGTATGAAAACAAAGAAGAAGGAATATCTATTGACTTTTTGCTAGGATTCCAAGACAAGTCATGGAAGATTTGGATTGGCAAGATTGGATCTACTTCTTATGATGATGATCCTTATTGCTCATTCAAGACAGATGAGTTCAAAGAAGCAATATTGATGGCACTTGACAAAGTTGAAGAATTCATAGCTAAAGTGAAGGATGACCAAGACAACTACATACAATATTATGTGAAGAGATGAGAAAGTTGTCGATGTACTTGAGTGATTGCTTAGGCATGCAAGTAGCTACACCACTTAACACAGTTGGCATTGGGTCACCAATGGCTCCTAGTGATGCCTTAGTTGGCAGTGGTGACATTCTTGTTGCCAACATGTTGTCCAAGAAGAATAAAAGAAAAAAAAGAAGAATAAAGCATGAGTCCAAAGAACAAGTTCTATGAGGTAGGAGTTAAAATGGAGATTGAGACAGACAGTGGCAAAATCAAGAAGCAGAATGTGAGATATCTAGTAGATGCTGCAGACACTACTAGTGCTGAAGCAAACACATTGAAGCTTCTAGATGGCACTATGAACAGCTTTGAGATAGTTAGCATAAAGCTGTCTAATATACAAGAAGTATGGGTAGATGAATGAAAAAAAGAGCTCTTCACACATGTGTGATGAGCTCTATTTGCATATATTAGAGAATGTATGAGTTCTAATCACTCTTCTTCTTTAGTATCTTCTCCTCCATCTTCTTGCTCAACAAAATCAACCATCTTGTTGAATGTCTTGCTTATCTTCTTAGTCTTCTGGGCATAGTTCTCATCTGAGAAGTTCTTGTTGTCTTTGCGTATCATCTCAATAGTCTGTTGCATGATGTCTTGCAAGGTATCAATGTCGCATCCTTTGCAAACTTTGACCTCTACTTTTGCACCATCAACTGTCACATTGTCAATTGCTTCAAGACCTTTAACAATCTCTTCACTATTGTTAATCCCGGTGAAGTCAAATGTGAAAGTGCTTTCTTTGCAATTCTTCTCTTCACATTTCTCTAATACATAGCTCTTGAATGATTTCATGTTTTAAAAATCTTATATATATGTTTCATTTGCTTTCTTCTACATAGACATTGTTTCCGTCTATCTTCTTTATGATGAATACAGCTCCGCCCGCATACCATCCTTTGCCAACTTTAGGATAATGCTTCCACTTTGTTGCCCATTTTGTGAATGTGTCATCTTCTGCATTGTCAAGGTACACTACCCATGGCTCACCATTCTCACACTTCACACCTTCACTTATGATGTCATCATTGCTGACTTCATCATAGTTGTGCATGCATTCATGCTTGTGTGCAAAATATGCTTTCAGTGCATTCTCAGCATTCTTGCGAGTCTTGTACTTTGCTTTCCAGAATCCAAGCTTCTTTGTGTTCATGCCTTTGCCAGCATGCCCACGAATGCGCCAATTGCCAACAGCATCTTGGCATATCACATCTTCAAGCTCTTCATTCAACATGTATTCTAGCAATGACTTCATTCACTTTAGATTGTTTTTTATTTTTGTTTCAAACTCTTTCTTGAAGTCTTTCAAGCTTAGCACATCATAGCCAAGTGAGTATCCATACAAGCCACCACCTTCATTTGTTATTATGTCAAATTTGATGTCAACCGTCTTATCAGAGCTAATTGTCGATACACTGACAATGAAGCCTTCAGTCCATGCACGGCCATTCTTCCTCATCGCATCTTGGCCGACTTGTGTCTTTGCATTCTTGAATGCTTCTTTCCATTCTATCTTGTATTGGCTTAATGTCTCAAAATACTTGAACAATGACTTTGTAATCCAGCTTGTCGCAATCTTCTCAACTTCCTTGTCAAGACGATTCATGTCACTATCATCTACTTTCTGGTCTTTGTACTTCTCGGTGTATGCTACTATCTCTGCTTTTGTGAGGATTTTCCTGTGGCCTATCTCATATCCAAGTGCTGATGCTGCATCTTCCCAGCTAATCATCATAGAAGCTATCCATCTTGCAACTAGCTTGCTTGGATCTTTTATAGAATTAGCTAGACGGTTTGGATCAGATCTCTTGTTGAAATACTCTTTCATCTTGTTGATGTCTTTGTCATTGCATGAATACTTTGTTGTGTCTGCATTCTTCACTTCATTGTCAAACTCCTCTGCTGCCTTGCGCTCTTTTTCCGCTTCACCATCAATAGCATCCTTGTACAACTGGTCTTTGCTTCTGTCATACTTGAAGCAAATGATTGCATACTCATGCTTTGTCTTGACAACTCTGAAAGAACTTATGCCTTTGTTCTTCTTTAGCTCCTCTTTCCAACCATCTACTTCATCTTTGTATATTCCATACAGTGCATGAGTCTGTTTTGGGTCATATACAGACTGTATGTATGATCTTCCATTAGAATAGAGGTAGTTCAGCCATTTTGTCTCATCCATTGACTTTATCTTGCCTTCCAGCAAGAGACTCTTAGAGTCAAGCATTCTCTCTTCTTTTATGATTCTTTGTAGTGACTTCATATGATGCCTATATATAATAGTTTAGTTGTCTTTTTTAGAATTGCAACAATGGGAGAATCTCAGCAAAAGCTTGCCCATATGCCTTTATCTTGTTTGAATTCTCATCAATCTCACAATTGTTCACCCAATCTAGTATTGACAAGAAGTTCTCAATCTTCCTATATTCAGCAGGACTGTTAGATGATGGTGCAGTTGGTGTGCAAGAGCACTTCCACCTCAATGTGCTTGGAGAGAAATCTAAGTCATACCCTAAATCTAGGAACTCTTTGAACAGTGTTTGGATCTTCTCAATCATCACATCATTTGGTATCCTCTCTTCATCAGACAGTTGTATAGAGAACCAGTCTTCATAGAACTCTGGATCAGAAAGCATGGCTTTCATCCACTCATTCATAGCTTGCTGGTATATTGATGCACAGCTTTGGTCAACTGTTGTTGTAGTTGATCCTTGCTGTTGCTGAGTGCACCCACATGACTGTGTTGTCTTTGTCACAGTGCCATACTGTGTGCCAAGCACAAGCTGCAATGCAATGCTTGTGTCATCAGACATAGAGTTTGAGAAATAGTTTATAACAATGCTGTATATCTGGTTCTTCACTTTGTACATCATCTCTTGACTTATCTTAGTCTCACCAGATATTGTGTTGAAGAAAGTCTGGCAGAAGCTCTTGAGCTCTTCTTCTGTGAACACATTTTCAAGAAGCATGTTCTTCTTGTCAAAGTACTCTAAGTTTGTGTAGTCACGTATTGGCTCATTCGACAAGTCTACAAAGTACTTTGTTATGCTGCCATCATAGTCAAGGTAGTTAGGAAGCTTGAATGCCAGTGGGTCATACTCATCATCTGCTTGGTTGTACACTACTTGATTGTTGTTTGCTAAGTAGTTGAAGAGTGTAGTGTTCAACCAATAGTCTGTCCCAGGACGGAATCCATCAATGCCTGTAGAGTATACAGAGTTGTTCTTGTTTGCCTCATATATGAACTGCTGGAACTTAGAGTCACCATGGATGAACTCATCAGTTATCATTATGTACAATCTTGGTATGTCAATGATATCAGTCTCAGACAATGAGTCTTCAAGCAATATGTTGCCAATGCCATTCTCATTGACAATCAAGTATGCGCCATCATCTGACTCTTGCAAGATGTAGTTAGCATAGAAGTAGTCAATGCCCCAGACATTGTAGTTTATAGCATAATGGCATCTCAAGCTCTCAGGAATCTCTTCATCATCCGAGAACTTCACAATGTTTGGCTGTAGATGTGTGTAGAATGTGTTCACGTGATTGCATTTGCCAATTTATATAAAAATAAATTGTTTAGCTTACACCTTGTTGTATTCAACAACATGTCTTTCCTGGTGTGCTGCAGCAACTAGTGTCTTGCAAGTTGTATCTCACAAGCTTCTTGTTGGCAATGTCAATCAGCTCACACTTGACACCAGCCTTAGTCAGCAAGTCTAGGCCAGCTGTGTCTCTGTAGAGATCTTTGTACACAACTCGCTTTATGCCCGACTGTATGATTGACTTTGAGCAGCCAAAGCATGGGCTAAGTGTGACATATATTGTTGAGTTCTCAGTTGAAGCCATTAGCTTGGCACACTTTGATATAGCATTTGTCTCGGCATGCAAGACTTCAGGCTTTGTCTCTAGCTTGACTGTCCCATCAAGCCAAGCTCTCTCTAAGATTACCTTCTTCTCATCATCAGGCAACTCACCACCACAATCATCCCAAAGCATCGCTGGTGTGCCATCCTGCATGACTGCATACTCACAGATGTTGGAGAATCCAGTAGGCATGCCATTGAATCCTTGTGAGATGATCTGCCCATCTTCAGACACGATGACACACCCAACTTGGCTCCTTATTGCGTCACTGAGCTCAGACATGCACTCTGCCATCTTTATGTATGCAATGTCATACTCTATCTTTCTCTTCTTGTCCATCTCTCACCTAGAACACTTGTTTATTGCTACTTTCTCATATCTCAGCACTTTGTCTTTATACATGTATCCTCTGTTGATCACAGCACTGATGGAGTTGTCTAAGCTTGGATCATCAGTAGGAGTTGTCATCACTGCTTCATCATAGTCTTGACTGAACATCATTGGTCGGTTACCATCTGGATACATTGGCTTTACACTATGCTTCTCAAGGATATTGGTGAATTTTGACTTGATGAGCTTCATCTCTTCAGAAGGTGATGTGTCGCGATCAAGATCATCAATGACTTCAAGCAAGTCTCTCAGCAATGCTTCTTCATGATACTTCTCAAAGTCAAGCATCCTCTTAGAGGCCATCTTCCTGATGTTCTCTACATCTGCTGCTAGATACATGTATCTCTTCTCAGCATCTGAGAGCTTCACTCTCAGCTCACTGGCTTCATCTATTTGGTCTGCACTAGTTCCTGCATCTGCCAAAGCTGGCAACTCTTTCTCATCTGTTGTCTTGACATTCTCTTCCATAGTAATCTTGTTTTCTTTCATGAGAATTTCCTAGCTATGAACATAGACACTGTCACCCAAGACATCAGAGTCTTTGTTCCAAACAGCTCAAAGTTGCACCCTTCAATGAAGCTCTTGTCATCCTTGAGCTTGCTGTTCTCTCTTGCCTCAACAAGAGTTATGAAGAATGCTATCAAGCATCCTAAGAAATACACTATGAACAGTGAATTAAGTACATTGCCTATCTCATCCATATCATTTAGTTAGTTTAGTTTTGCATCATTAAAATAGAAACTACATGCATGAGTTCAAGAGAATCTTTCTGCTTATCTCTTCTTGCATTTCACCATAAGACCATGGCTTGAAGTCATGGTTGTCAACACCAACATCAAGCTGTGATGGGAACAGCATGCTGAGCCTTGGGAAGTCTAGCCCAGATGATGAAAGTGGTGAAGTGTGGACATGCCCAAACAGTTGCCAAGTTGGCTGCTTCCTCCAGCTGCCGGCAAAGCAAAGCAATGGGTAGTGGTTCATTATTATGTGTTGTCCACCAACTTTCAAGTTCAGTTGCTGCACCATAGTCTTGAATCTTGTCTTGTGTTGCTTGACAATGTATCTCCAGTCATGGTTGCCAATTACAAGGACTATCTCACCATTCAGCCTGTCTAGCAAGCTCTTTATTGTCTTGTTGTCACCAAAGCCAACATCACCAAGGTGAAACACTATCCCATCACTTGGCACTATGCTGTTCCAGTTCTTGACTAATGTCTCATCATGCTCTTCAATTGACTTGAATGGTCGGTTGCAATACCTTATGATGTTCTCATGGTTGAAGTGTGTATCTGAAGTGAAGAACACTTTAGACATGTCTTTTCCAATGTTGAAGTCTCTTGAAGTCTCAAACTTTTTCTCCATTATTCTCTTCATTAAAAAATCTTATCTAAAATAGTCATTCTTGTGTGAATCACATCTAAATTATGATCTATTTTAATAAAGAATAGATGTACAACAGAAATGGAGATAATAGAGACTTACGTTTTTTACTTGGTGATTGCGCTAGCCATTGGTATATATGTCTTTTTGGCAATAAGCTGGTGGCACAACTTGACTTTAGTGTATCAAGGCCATGATGAAGAGCTCAAGCAGTCTATGTTTGCAAAGATAGAGAACATAGGGCTGCTGAAGCACAACATAGTGTTCTTGTACTTGAAGAGGAATAAGAATGGGAAGATATTCATTGACTTTGACATCAAGCGTGTCCCAATCTGGCAGATAGTCAGAGACTTCAAGTTCATAAGGGATGAAGACTATCAGAGAATCCTAGAAAAATACGAAGAGCTTAAGAGAGAGAATGCAAGAAGATCTAAAGCAAAGAGAGATGATGGAGACAATTGAGAAGCTTGACCAAGTACCACAAGATGGCGCACCAATGATATCAATATCAAAGGTGATTGAGATGATACAAGAGCCATTTGACCAAATCGGTGTAGCTACTAAGACATTTGAGAAGCACTATGATGATGATGCATCTGAATACTACCATATGAGCATTGAAGAGATATGCAACAAGTGGTCAGAGAAAGGCAATGAGTCAAAGCGATATGGTGCAATGCTTGATGAGTACATTGGGCATGTGTTGAACAAAGAAGATGAAGACTTAGAGATATTCAATCTTGACTATGATCGTGATGGTGACAAGCGACTAGATGGCATATGCTCATCATTTGATGACTTCATCAAAGACTGGCTTGAAGAGAATCCAAGCATGGTGTTTGTTGCACGTGAGAAGAATGTGTACTTGAAGATCAACAACCCATTGTACAAAGAAGGGTCAGGATTGTCTAAGTGGATATACATTCGTGGCAGGTTTGATGCATTGTTCTATGACACTGATAAGAAGAGATATGTCATAGTAGACTGGAAGTCGTCAGACTCTGTTGACAAGAAAGTGTCAAGATGGACAACTAACTTACTAGGGCCAATGAAAGCTTTCCCATCACTCAACTGGTACACATACACTATGCAAGTGTATTTCTACAAGACATCTCTTGAGTCAGAAGCATACTCAATTGGTGATGTTGACTGCATCATTGTACAGCTTCCAGGAAAGATTGTGACGGAGTCGATGAAGAGATATTGTGTGCACAAGCCAGCATTCCAGTATGACAAAGACTTGATGCTCAAGACATATGAGTATGCTTACAAGAAGAGCATGCTCTTAGACAACAAGAAGAAGAAATCTGAGTCATGAGCCAAATTGCAGACACAATTAGAAGCTTTGGAGATGATGCATCAAAGATGCTCATTGGTGATGTTGAAGTCAGCTACATGTCACAAGCAACACCTTGGAAAAGAGTTCTCAATGCAGCTAGAGCAACAATAGGCAAAGCAAGGATGTCTAAAGATCCATCAGATAGCTGGAAAGCAAAGATACTTCTTGCAGAACACTCACCAATAAGGTTGCTTGAGTATGACTTTGGGTGGAAGAACATCAGGCAATGGGTGACAACTCATCTAGTGAGGCACCATGAAGGATGTGAGAAGTTTGTCCACTCACAGCGAAAAGACAGAAGAGAGCTGCCAATGCCACGTGACATGGTGCCACAAGGATCTAGGAATGAGATGGACATGTCTTGCAATGCTCAGGCAATGATAAGCATATCAAGGAAGAGGCTATGCTCATGTGCTTCACCTGAGACACGTGAAGCATGGACTAAAGTGCTTGATGAGCTAGAGAAAGTTGACCCTATATTGAGGAGCAAGTGTGTTCGTGAGTGTGTATATCGAGGATTCTGCCCTGAGTGGATGTCATCTTGCAAGTACACACAGACAAAGCAATACAAAGAAGAGCTGGCAGAATACAGGAACACTAGGTATGGGAAAGATGTCCACTATGCAACAATTCCAGAGCTTGAGAGGTATGTCATATCTGACCGTGGGAAAGTCTATTGGAACTACAGCATTGGAGACATTGCAGATGGTGAGCCACGAGATGGTGCAGAATGCTTGTTTGAGAGTGGGAAGGCAATACCATATGAAGATGTAGTGGAATCCAATTTAGTAGAAGCCAATGGCTTCAAAGATGAGAAGTATCCACTAGCACTAGTTGTTGCATCAACATTCAACACAATGTTTGCTGGCATGTCACTAGACTGGCTTGCAACACACACAAGAGAGATAGAGTTCAAAGACATGAATCCAATGAACTTGAATGTTGAGAACATATCATTAGAAATAGCATCATGAAGAAGCTGTTGGGTTAGCATGAGATGATGAATGGAGGTACATATGTGCCTCCATTCTTTGATAAACCATATATATGCAAAAAAGCTATGTTTCGGCTTGATGTGTCTCAACTATCAGTTGCCTTGATGTTGATCTTTGGGATAAGCATGTACTTAATCTTGCAAGTGCTAGAAATCAAGTCTCTTATCTCAATTGTGTCTTTGTAGGCAAATGGTGACTCATCTATAGTGCCTTCACAGACTGTTGTTGAGTATATCCCTCTCATGGTGTCTTTGAAGTCATCAAGTGATATTGATTGCTTAGCCTTAGAGCGAGACATCTTTCTACCAGCCCCATGTGCACAAGAGCAAAGCCAATCACTGTTAGACAACCCTTCACATATTGCCAACCCATCACGCATGTTGAATGGCACCACCATCTCTTCACCACTATATGCACGTATAGCACCTTTGCGAATCAATGGCTCATTGGTGTCAAAGTCAATGTAGTTGTGCACAGATGACACATAATGCACTGGTTTGATATTGTACTTCAACAATATGCCTTGTATAGTGTTGTGGATAGTCTTGTGGTTGAACTTTGCATATGCTTGTGCAAATAGCATGTCACAAAGATATCCATGCAAGTTGTCACCAGTCAAGAATCCTTCAATGTGCCCAGACTTCTTTGACTCAATATACAAGTTCAAGTCTTTGTCAAACTTTGACATGTCTTTGTGTGTGTCAAGATAAGTTGACTTATATTCTTCAACCAATGTCTTCATCTCACTCTTAGATATCTTGTTGCCTTTAGCACGATTAGCCCAGTAGTTGCATACCTTCACACCAAAGTTTCTAGATCCACAATGCACGGTGACGCCAAAGTGCAACCCATCATCTGACTCACCATACTCAATGAAGTGGTTTCCGCCACCAACAGAGTTGATTGAGTTGTAGAACACTGCCTCTTCTTCACCAATGCGAGTCAATTGCTCAGACACCCATTTCTCTGTCACATTGTCTGGCAAGTCTTTAAATATAGCAAAATGCTTAGACTTAGCTGCATTGAACTCATGTGTCAAGAATCTATACAACTTTTTCTCATCATATGCTTTCTTTGGTGACATGTTAAATCCAAACCCTATTGACTTGAGTATCTTGTGGTTTAGCTCGGCATACTTGTCTTTTGGCACTGGCTTGTCATATAGCATAGTGTCTATCATGCAACCTATGTCTACACCTACCATGTTTGGATTCACATAGTTGCCAAATGTTGACACAAAGCCAATAGTTGATCCCTTGCCAGCATGACAATCAGGCATTATCCTTATTGTTTGGCCATCAAATGCTTTTGAGTTTACACAATCATATATTTGTGCGATAGCTTCCTGCTCAACATCATCATTGAATATCTTAGCAGATGTATATTTTCCTGTTATCTCAATCATATCATTGCGAATTTATGAAAATCAACCAAATACAATGAGAACATAGCAAACTATCCTGGAAATTCAACAAAAAAATGGCAAGCTACTAAGCTTGCCACTATCCATATAGGCATACATATGCTACTTAGTCTTGTCATCAACAAACAGATCATATATAGCTTCCAAGAAGTCAGGTGCTGGTATCTTTCGGTCATTTATCACAACATCATTTGATGCATTTGCCTCAAGGATCTCAGAATACTCATCTGTAGTGAAGTAGTACTCATTGACATTGACTGGATCCATCATCCTATGTGACACATACTCATTAGTCTCTTGGTTGTATTGGTCAACCAAGCTGTTGTACTCATCATTCTCTTCTTCTGTCCTATTTGGATTGTTTGCAAGCTCATTGAACCTGTCACTGATAATAGCTGTTGTGAACTCCTTTATGTCTTCATCAAACACCTTGTGCACTTTGCCATACTCAATTCGCATTGACATTATCTTTATCTTCAGGTCTTTTGACAAAGAGAAATCATTGTCTTTGAACAGTATCTTTGAGATGAAGTTATGCCTTATAACAACATCATTGGTAGTCATCTCTATCATATTTGTATAGATTTTATATTTTTTCAAACGATGTCAATGTCATTGGCACCAATATCTGGAGTGCTTGTATTGTCTTTCTCTCTCTGTGCCGCTTGTGCTGCAATTTCATCCTCAATGTGGAATGTCAGCTCTTTGTACTTCTTTGGATATATATAAGACAACATCTTTGTGTTCAGCCTTGACATCTCATTGAATCCATCATCATTTGATGAGTGGTTGTGCAACATTGCTTCCAGGTCTACCATTGCTCTTGAGTACATTGCCTTCAACACAGTCATGTCATCTTTGAACAACTCAAACAACTCAGCTATGGCTGTTATTGTGCCGAGGCGAGTCTCTTTCATGTTGCTTCTGATTATTGACCCACTAGCTGCACGATAGTTTATCTCTGTCACCGGCATGATAGATATCTTCTTAGCATTCATTACCCATCGTGGTATAGTGCGCACATCTTCATATGTCCTGACAGTTGAGTAAGGGAATGACTCAACTATTTGCCTTGTATATATCTTAGACCACACATTGAACTTTATCAAGTTGTCTTTGAACAATGCAACCTCTGCCAGTGATGGGTTGTCTTTTATCACAACTTTCTGTGGGCTTGTGTTGTTCATCTGCTGCCCATTTGGCTGGTTGAACAACACACCATACTCAACAATGTCAGCTTGCTCATTAGTGATGTCCCCAAAAGCACGCTTTATGAAGTCTTTGTGCATGTAGTAGTCATCTGCATCCAAGAACATGAAGTAGTCACCAGTTGCATGGTCAATCCCAAACTTGCGTGCACCACCACATCCAAGATTCTCTTCTGGCTCAATTATCTTGAATTCAATCTTTGGGTTGCCTACATTAGCAATGAATCTCTCTACAATCTCTCTTGATGTGTCTTGTGACTTGTCATCAACTATTATGTACTCAACAGTGAAGTTGTCTTCAACTATTTGCTGGTTGACACTGTTCAATGCTTCTAGTATGAATGCTTGAGCATTGTAGAAAGTTGTTATCACACTCACTTTTGGCACTGCATTAGTCTTCTCTTCCTTTTCCATATGCTCATTTCACCAATATCATTATAGTGTTTTCTGAAAGGCGATTCAAGACATAGAACTTCTTCTTGTCTTTCATTGTCTTTTGGTTCCATGGCACTACAGTGCCATACATGTCTTTAACTTTGCCAGAATATGCGCAGCACCAGTCACCAGGCTTGCACTTCCCATTGTCTAATGCTATAGTCTTGCCAGTCAAGCAGACACGTACCCACTCTTGTCGGCTGCTCCTTTTCACATATTTCTTCTCTTTGTCTAAGTGTGGACTCTCTATCTTTATGAAGTGTTCCCATGGATAAGTCCTGATGTAGTTGATCTCTAGGTGCTGGTCATATTGCTTTGTTCCAACAGCTAATCGCTCTTTCTTCATGTACAAGTCTCCATACTCATTGCACAAGTAAGAGTACTTCCACTCATCAGGATCATCACTTGTGTCAACAGCACACACTGTTGTCACACCTAAGATAAAGTCATCACCCTTTGCATAGCAAATCTTGTCTGGCATGTCCTTTGAGAATGTGACTAGCCTGCCTAGACGATTCTTGTGCTCTGGTGGATTGTCCCACTCATACATCTCTGTATATCCAAATGGCTGTATGTTTGACTCAATCATCTCTTGCAATAGAATAATTTTTTGCAATCATTGTAATACTCTCGGTATGCATCATTTGGTGAGTGCCGATTGTATCTTGATGGATCAAGATTCTCTTGCTTGAATTCTTCCTTAGTCATCACAAACTCAACTGGCAACGAGTATGAGTATGCTTGGAACATCACTTCAATTGCATCTCTGAAATCTGCAACTTCAGTGTCATAAGTCAAAACTACTGATGGATCTAGCATTGCTTTCATCTCAGCAACTTCAAATCCGTGCTCTGGTGTGATGTATGAGTCTCTTGGGTTTTGTCGTGCCACGCCGATTGTGACGGCATACTTAAAATGTTCAACACTCGGGTCTTTGACTCTGTAGAGTATAGCAACGGCAGTTGTGGCACATCTGATGCCATGCTTCTCATAGAGTCGCCCATTAATCTTAACGGTCTTAGAGTCATCTCTCTTTTCCTCTAAATCTGAGAAGTAGAACATGTCTACAATCTCTTTGCTCAACCAATCAATCATATTGAAGAACTCTTCTTTGACAGACATGCATTCCACATGTCTCTATCAATATTCTAAAATAGAAACAACATTGCAAGATCAACAAAAAAGCTTGCAAATATTTGCAAGCTTTGCATACCTTTAGCTATGGCATGACAGGATCTGGACCACCAATGTATGCACCATCACCACCACCTTCTATAGAATCTCCAGAAGGGCCGAGTTCTGTGTCTTCTCCACCATCACCATCACTAGGTCCAATGGGTGGGTCTGGCTCTAAGTCAAGTGGCACATCTTCAGGGATTGTCAAGTCTTCTAATTCTCCTTCTCCTTCTCCTTCACCTGTTGTTGAGCCTTCTGGTGGTGTCTCTATCTCAACATATCCTATAGGAGGATAGCTGACAACAGACAATGTTTCTTCAAAATCTTCAACAGAGTCAAATATAGTCCCTTCACTAATGAGCATTGTAGTCTTTCCATTGCTCCCACTATAATATTCAAGCATGTAGAAGAAGCTGCCATTCTTGTCCCAATAGTCAATACTAGTCACTTTTGACTCATGTATCTTGTGATCTTCAGAAAGGTATATGTATACCATGTCATTTACATCGTATTTGCTCTCTATGACCATTTTGATTTCTCTAGGATGTATTTCAATTAATTATAATCATCTCTTTGTCAAGTCATAGCCAAAGACGAGTGATATCCCAACATAAGGCTCAATTTTCTTAGAGTTGAATGAGTAGCCAACCGATGCTGCTGGGCCAATAGTCAAGCCAAGCCTCTTCACTTTCTCTTTCCTCTGTGGCACGGCAATGCCAGTTATGTCATCTATCTTTATGTAAGGGTTGTCGGTCTTCAAGTAAGCTCTGCCATTCTCCACAGCAACAACAAAGCTTGCAAACACCTTGTTGTTGTTGACATCAAGCTTCATGTCACTGTTCTCTAGCTTTATAGTGCCATCTAGCAGATGCCACTTGTCACTGAAAGAGAAGTCTTTCACTAATCTTGCATCTTTCAACAGCAAGTCTGGTGGCAATTGCCACACCGTGTCATGCTTAGCAGTCTCAGTGATAGTCTCAACATAAACAACAGTCTGTGGATTCTTGATCTTCATCTTCTCAACTTCTTTGTATATGCTGTCATTCACTTGCTTCAACAGCTTCAGGTCTCCTTCAAGTATTGTCTTTGCAAAATACTCATCACCATACTTTGTCTTGTAGTGGTGCAATGAGTCTGTCATAGCTGCTATGTTGTGATCTGCTTCTCTGCTCATCCTTGACATCTTCACAAATGAGAAAGCTAAGCCAATTCCAAGCAACAATATGGCTAGTGCCATCACAGCTTCACGCTTTGTTATCCCTATTGTCATCATAGTGCATTGTCAGATGATAATTTTGTGTATTCATCAAGAAGGTTATGTATTCCAGTAGTCTTTGATATCGCATAGTACTTGCCTCTAAGCTTGCCTTCATACTCGATGTCTTCAGCATACCTGTATCCTGACTTAGTCACATAGTTCTCCATCAGTGACTTCTCATCTCTTGTGCTAGACAAGTAGCTCTTCTTCAGGATCTTGCACCAGTCATCACATGCTTGCCCATAAGTGGCATAGTCTCCTCGCATGACTCCAAAGAGTGACTTCTTTGAGTTTGGCCGGCCGATGCCTTGTGTGCCATAAGCTGTCTCAATCTCAGCTTGGGCCATCATGAACACCAAGTCAATGTCATTCTCAATAGATTTCTTGACAAAGATGCTAGGCAAGCTGTTGTCAACGTCTCTTGATACTTTAAGCATATGTCTTCCAACTTCTTCAATGATTTGCTCTTCAACTGTTGCTAGTTGCAACTCTCTGATTCCTTCAACACTTTCAACTTCTTCAACCTGGTCAATCACTTCAAAGTCTCTCAAGCTTCTATCTTCAAAGTCTGTTAACAATATGCTTGTCACTACTGCTATTGGCACAATAAGCCAAGAGAATAGGACTTTTCTCAAGAGACCATAAGTAGATTCTCTAAATGAATTCATAGTCTCTTATAGATTTTTTTGTTTATTGTCATTCTAAGAAAGCCCAAAATGAGTGAGCTCCATGGAGCTCACTCATCTAATATAGAAATTCTTAGAGTGTAGTTTCAATTGCCATCATCTCAACTGAGTGAGTCTTCACCTCTTGATGAGTCATCTTCATTGTCGTCATCATCAGCTTTGTTTCCTTTCTCTTTAGTGTCCTCTTCATTATCATCACTGGTGTCATCTTTCTTGGCATCATCTTTGCTAGATTTCTTGTCATCAATGTCATCAGCAAGCAATGAGAACACACATGGGTCATTAGTCTCTTTTGCACCAATGAAGTCAAGGATTGACTTTATGAGCTGCTTTGCCTCATCTGGCAAGTTGAACAATGCATCTTTGTCAAAGTCTTGCACCCACACACCATTCTTTGACTCATCATATATGTTCATTATTGACCTGACGATGCTTGATGTGTTGTCATTTGGTCGGCGGATGTTGTATCTCCACCTCAATGCTATTGACTCATCTCCATCTGATGACTTCACACCAGCAAAGTAGTACTCATTAGGTAGCTCAATCTGTCCTAATATCAATGCTTGGAGCTCTTTAGCTGCTTTCACCTTGTCTTTTGAAGATATTATCTTTGAAAGCTCTTCTCTTGTCTTGTCAGTCAGCTCTTCGTCATCATCACCAGACTCATTGAGTGACATCATCTCTGCTTCTTGGATGTTGTAGTCTAGCATCTCTTGGCACTTCATCTCTTCTTGTGTTGCAGATGCATTCCCAGCTCCTTTGATGTCATCTGGGCAGAAATACACTACTGAGAACTGCCCAAGGTCAATTATCTTCACCTTTGGCAACCCTTGTTGCATTATGTATTGTGCCATTGTAGTGCCACGCATGATTGTTGTGTCATACAACACACTATCTATCATTTCTTTAGATGTGAACTTAGATGAATTCAGCTTCACAGAGAACCCATCTTCTGCAACAGACACAACAACACCATTGAATGGTGAGAACAAGTTCCTCAAAGATGTCACAATGTTGCCAACTGGAGTCAAGTGGTTAGTCACAGACCCTGTGTTAGGGTATTCATTGCCTTGGTTGACATCACTTGTCACACTATGCTCATCTATCTTGCTTGTTGTCCAATCACTAAATCTCTTCATTTGTAGATTATGATGTATAGATATCTTTTTCTAAAAATAACTTATGTTTGTGAATAGTATAGCTTGAAGAACTCTTTGTAGCGATCTTCACACTCATCTACAACATCTTCTCTTGATGCTATCTCTTTGATCTTGTCTTTCCAGAACCTTATGTTCTTTGGCCATGCATGCATTCCCATTGGCAGCCAAGAAGTGTCTTCTCCACATACTTTGTATGCTATCTCTGGATTCATGTCAATAGCAAAGTGCATTGCTTCTCTCCATGATGGGCGCACTAGATCATAGTGCATCTCTATGTCATTGCAGAACCACTTGTCTTCATACTCTACATCACTGGTGTTGCCGTTGATGAACTCCTTCAAGTCACTCCCATCTCTTGTCATGTCTATGAATGTCTCTATCTTCCTGATTGAGTATCCTCCATTGCCTACTTGTGGCATGTAGCCATTGTGCCTATGTGAGTGGTCCACCCACAGTGCATTTGGTGAGAATATAGGTGCACCAACATAGTCATATTGCTTCTCACACCATGTGTCTAAGTCATCACTCAAAGTCCAGCAATCAGTTTGGCACACTAGCATGTACTCATACTTAGCTACAAGAGCATTGTACACTGAGTCTTTCAACAGCATCTGTGAGTATTGCTTTGTTGATGTGAAGTACTCATCTGGCATCTTGAGGGCTTTGATCTTGTGGGTTGCAATCTTCTCATAAGCATCCACAGACTTGTTGCTGAATGACTCAGGGCAAAGCAAGAAGATGTCTCTATTGGCAAACATCTTGCCTGTGTTCTCTAGTGACATCACTTCACTGATCAACAAGCTGTCTGCTTTCTTGTATGCCGGTACAACTATAGCACAATCCATGTATATAATAAGGTTATTTTGTGAAGAGAAAATAGTCAATTCTCAAGAGATGTTTAACCAGATGTCAGTCAAACTCTAGCAGCAAGTCTGCAGGCTTTGTTGAAAGGTTCTTCTTCTGGTATCCAACGGAATTCCTCTCCCAGAACACACCATTGGTGTATCCTTGTATTGTGTTGTCAGATGTTGCATTGAGCAATCGCTTTGCCGCCCACAAGCAGTATTCATGGTTTATCTCAATGCCACAATAGTCCCTACCAAGCTTCTTTGCAACTACAGCTGCTGTGCCACTCCCAAGGAAAGGGTCAAACACCTTGTCTCCAGGCTTTGATGAAGCAAGGATAAGCTTTGCATACAGCTTCTCTGGCTTCTGTGTAGGGTGGTCAGTGTTCTCTGGCATTGACCAGAAAGGTATGCTTATGTCATCCCAGAAGTTTGATGGGTAAGTTATCCTGAAATTGCCAAGCTCAGTCTCTTCCCAGTCTTTAGGCTTTCCATCAACCTTGTATGGGGCAATCACTTTGCGCTTCACCATCACAGACTCTACATTGAAATAGTAGTCTTTTGGGTCTTTGACAGCAAACCAGATGTCTTCCATGGCATTCTTCCAGTTTGACTTTGTCCCTCTTCCCTTCTCACGTTGCCATGTGATACGATTCATCACAGTGAGCTTCTCTCCTATGACACGCTGCATAGATGATGTGCATTTCCAGTCACCACACATGTAGAGAGTCCCATTTGGTGCAAGCTTGTCACACACTTTGCCAAACCAGCTCCTGAGATATTCTTCATATACTGTGTCTTCTGTTGACAAGAACTTGTTGCCATTGAAGTCTTTGTCAAGGTTGTAAGGTGGATCAATGATGATCAAGTTGAAATGCCCATCAGGAATGCAGTCAATACACTCAAGCAGATCTGCATTGATGATGCTGTTGTCTTTGAATCCTCTCTTGATGTCTTCTATTGTCAAGACATGCTTCTCTAGTGTTGGTATCTCACCCTTTGACACAACTAGTGTCCGATTGTGCTTTGCACGAGTCTTGTCTGCCTTCTTCATGTGTTATGTTCAACAATCCTCCTAAGATTTAGGCTTAGATTTAGGCTTAGATTTAGGCTTAGCCACGGAACTCTCTCCAGAATCTCTGTATTTGTGACAAGGTTGCCTTTGAAAAATGCCCTTCAGTCATGCAGGCAGTTGGCAACAGCCTTGTAGGCAAGACATAAGTCTTGCCACGCAAAACAGGGATGTACATCTTTATCCCAAATGCAAGATGTGTGTTGGCTTTCATTATGTGCTTCAGTGCATTCCAAGATATGAATGGTGCTGGCTTTGTTGGTGCATCATTGAAGTACTTCTTGAAATGTGACTTGAACACATTGTATGTTGTCGAGAGTATCCTTGCACGAACTCTTGGAGGATAGTAGTGCAAGTTTATCCCTATCTCTCTTATGTTACCATCCTTTGTCCTTGTTATCCCCAAGAACATTGTGAATGGTGTCTTGTCATAGTACTCTAAGTCTTCTTTTGTCTTTGGCTCTGAATACCCAAATATGACAAGGTTGCCTGGCAGCAGATACTTTGTCGTTGGTGTGCAGACCTTGAGCAAGTCTGCATATGCTAGCTTGGACCTTATGTTTGTAGGTCTGCGCTTCAGTGGATGCTCTTCAATTGCCTCATCCATCCTGAATGAGTCTATTGACTCAGCATCATATATGAATCTGTCTATGTCATGCAATGAGTGCAATTGCTTGTCATCTTGCTGCTCTTGCTCTTCTTCTCTCTGTGTCCTTGTTATCTTTATTGGCATCTCACATCACTCAAAGAATTTCTCAGTAACTATTATGAACTTCATCCCGTGATCTGTTGCGAACTTCTTAGCTGCAGTCCACTTGTCAATGTTCTTCACCCATGCCTCTTTCAGCCACAAGTTGTCAGTCAAGTCAGGCTTTAGTGTCTGCTGGTATGGCTTGACTTCTACTATCACCCTATCTCCTTTTGAGTTCTCTATAATATAGTCAGGATAGTAGTCATGTTGCTTCTTGTCTATCCTGCTGATGTATGGTATCTTTATTGGCTCTGATGCCCACTTTGTTATTGATGGGTTGTTCTCACAGTACTGGACAAACTGGAGCTCTAAGCCACTACGGTATATTATAGGCTCATCCTTAGTGTGGCAAACATATTTCTTGAGTATCTTCTTGTCTATCACTCCTTGCTTGTAGTAGCCATTCTTCCTTGGCTTCAAGCTCTTTATCATCAATCCTCCATCCATCATTTTAAAATAACTATCCAGGAATTCACAACGTCACATACATGTGACATTTTTAAGCTGATATGCCATTCTTTTATTTTTAAATAAAGATCAAAAAGGCATCGTTCTAGATATGGGAAACATAGTATTGTCTTTGAATCCACAAGACAAAAAGAAGCAACAGAAACCTACCACAGCACGAAAGAGAATACCACTCATCCACCATGATGGCATTGTTGGTCACCCAGAGACTTACACTTACATAGCAGATGATGGCAAAGAGAAAGTGTTTGATGACAGCTCTTACAAGATACTCAAGGTGTCTTCATCAAAATACATTGCAAAGAAGACTAGTGTTGTCAAAGTGCCATTGGAAGTTGTCGACTCTAGAGATCCTATAGAGTACAAGCCTGGATATTTCACATACATCAGCTTGAATGGAGAGCAGATGAGATATCTTGATCGTGCAACTTATGACAATGAAGACTGCTCTTATCATGGCACGCTGAAGCAAACCATCATGCATGATAAAGAAGTGAAGCTTCTTGAAGCTTGATTAACAAAAACTATAAATAAAGAAGAAAGAGATGATAAACAAACTTATAGTAGATGGACTTAACATCAAATTGAGTGAGTCTGATGCTCTTCCATTCACATATACCTTCTCAACATCTGGTGTGCATCATGTGAAGATTGGACTTGATGACACCACAGAGATATGTGCATATGCCTTCAAAGACTGTGAAGAGCTGACAAAGGTGACTTTCCCAAGCAAGATAAACATGATCAAGAGAAATGCTTTTGAGAATTGCATCAGCTTGAAGAAGATAACTATACCAAGCACTATTGAGTATGTTGGCCCATCTGTGTTTGATGGCTGCATATCATTGTCAGAGATAACATTTGAAGCAGAGACTCCACCAACATTCTACACAAACCTTTCAGATGATGTGATTTGCTATATCCCTGATGGGTCAAAGTTCATTGAAGTGTCTGACTACTCACAACTTGTCAAAGATGGATCTGTGCAATACTACTCTAAGAATTTGCTTGGAGGATATGAAGAAGTAGACTATGAAGGCCTTGAAGAAGGTGAAGTGTACTACTATGACAACTGGACTGATGTGCATGAGCACTACAATGTCTTGGAAGACAGATATCGTATACCAGCTACAGACATAGCTTTCTATGATGGTGATGCAAAAGTTGTAGACTACCCAACTGTTGGTGATGGCCAAGAGTATGACTTGTTTGAATACAAGATATCTCCAGACAACTCAACTAACAGCAATGTGTATTGGTTCTCAACTAACCCTGCACTTGTGAGCGTAGACCAGCAAGGACACATAGAGACTACAATAGGCATAGCTGGTCGTGCAACTATATATGTGTGCACAGAGCCAGACTACACTGGATCTTATGTGTCAACTTACCTCAATGTGCGTGTCACTAACCAAAGCGGTGTGTCAAGGGCTGACAGTGGCATAGTGATGCCTGCATCGATAGAGATAAGCAACTTGGATAGCCAGTTTACTATTGATGTGACTAACCCTAATGGAATTGGCATCGCATGGCAGATGGATGAGAGTGATGGCATAGCCATTAGCTCAGCAACAAACACTCAAGTGATTGTGACACCATCTGAATATGGGGTGTATACATTGCATGGAAGCACAGAAGAGACAAGGATTGACAATGTGATATACAATGCTAAGGCATTCACTTGCCAGATAGTAGTTAGGGAGACCAGTGACAGCATAGTTGCAGAATATGAAGGAACTGGAGAACAGCAGATTGTCAATGATGGTGACTGATAAAACAAATATGACTGATTTATAGAAATGTCAAAAATAGACTTGATAAAGAAAATAACAATTGATGGCCATGACATTGATCTTGAAGCATTGAAAGCTAATCATGGAAAGTATACTTTTGACACAGATAGGATGCATGTTGTCAACTTTGAGATGATCGACAACACTTCTATACCATCTGGGTTGTTTGATGGCTGCACAACTCTGAAGTCAGTTGTGATTCCACAATCTGTAGTGTCAATAGGTGAGAATGCATTCAAGGACACCGGAATAACATCAATCGTAATACCTTCATATGTTAGCACAATTGGCCAAGGAGCATTTGATGGCACAAGCTTAGACTTGGCTAGTATCGAAGCTATAGCATACATCAATGCATATGGGTATCCATACACCGTTGAAAGTGCTGCATTGTACAACTCATACTTGGCTGGAGCTATATCAATTGATGACATAAAGACTCCTGCTACAGAAGGTGATCCTGCTGTATACTACACACAACAAGAAGCGGTGTCATACAACTATGCATTGCCAGGTGCAGTCTCAACTAGTATTGTGAAGACTCCTGCTGCTGAAGCACAAGAAGCAATATACTACACACAAGAAGAAGCAGATGCTTACAATGCTGAGCTTGAAGGTGCTGTTGAGAATGGTGATGTGAAGACACCAGCTGTTGAAGCACAAGAAGCCGTGTACTACACTCAGCAAGAAGCAAGTGAATACAATACTCAATTGCAAGGTGCAGTCTCAACTAGTGATGTGAAGACTCCTGCTGCTGAAGCACAAGAAGCAACATACTACACACAAGAAGAAGCTATCTCATACAACAGCAGCCTTAGTGGAGCTGTCAGCAATGGTGATGTCAAGACACCGGCCGTTGAAGCACATGGTGACATCTACTACACACAAGAAGAGGTTGATGAATACAATTCTCATCTTGATGGAGCTTTATCTACTAGCGATGTGAAGACACCGGCCGTTGAAGCACAGGAAGCCATGTACTACACTCAGCAAGAAGTAAGTGAATACAATGCTGAGCTTCAAGGTGCTGTGTCAACCAGTGATGTGAAGACTCCTGCTGCTGAAGCACAAGAAGCAACATACTACACACAAGAAGAAGCTATCTCATACAACAGAAGCCTTAGTGGAGCTGTCAGCAATGGTGATGTCAAGACACCTGCTGTTGAAGCACAGGAAGCTGTGTACTACACTCAACAAGAAGCCAATGCATACAATGCTGAGCTTCAAGGTGCTGTGTCAACTAGTGATGTCAAGACACCAGCTGTTGAAGCACAAGAAGCTGTGTACTACACTCAGCAAGAAGCCAATGCATACAATGCTCAATTGCAAGGTGCAGTTTCAACTAGTGATGTCAAGACACCAGCTGTTGAAGCACAGGAAGCTGTGTACTACACTCAACAAGAAGTGAATGCTCACAATGCTGAGCTTCAAGGTGCTGTGTCAACTAGTGATATCAAGACACCTGCTGTTGAAGCACAGGAAGCTGTATACTACACTCAGCAAGAAGTGAATGCTCACAATGCTGAGCTTCAAGGTGCAGTTTCAACTAGTGATATCAAGACACCTGCTGTTGAAGCACAGGAAGCTGTGTACTACACTCAGCAAGAAGCCAACGCATACAATGCTGAGCTTCAAGGTGCTGTGTCAACTGAAGATGAGAATCCTAATACACAAGAAAACTACACCCAAGAAGAAGCAGATGCATACAATGCTGATCTTCCAGGTGCAATATCAACCAATGATGTGAAGACACCAGCTGTTGAAGCACAAGAAGCTGTATACTATACCCAAGAAGAAGCAGATGCATACAATGCTGAGCTTCAAGGTGCAATATCAACCAATGATGTGAAGACACCAGCTGTTGAAGCACAAGAAGCTGTGTACTACACACAAGAAGAAGCAGATGCATACAATGCTGAGCTTCAAGGTGCAATATCAACCAATGATGTGAAGACACCAGCTGTTGAAGCACAGGAAGCTGTGTACTACACACAAGAAGAAGCAGATGCATACAATGCTGAGCTTCAAGGTGCAATATCAACCAATGATGTGAAGACACCAGCTGTTGAAGCACAGGAAGCTGTGTACTACACACAAGAAGAAGCAGATGCATACAATGCTGAGCTTCAAGGTGCTGTGTCAACTAGTGATGTGAAGACACCAGCTGTTGAAGCACAAGAAGCAACATACTACACTGAAGAAGAAGCTATTGCTTACAATGCTGAGCTTCAAGGTGCTG
>Ga0265301_10001784_pt1 | contig 26937 bp, 45 predicted proteins | sample AusTroGonzalo_MG_2_FD_193488 | JGI IMG/M metagenome (GOLD analysis project Ga0265301, IMG submission 193488) | Bovine rumen microbial communities from tropical cattle in Woodstock, Queensland, Australia - Gonzalo_04 | ecosystem: Host-associated > Mammals > Digestive system > Stomach > Rumen ... | reverse complement strand
CCAATTCGTCGAACGCAATCGAACGGTCTTTTCTGAGCCAGATATGTCCGCCCTCACCCGTTGTGTCACGTTGAATTTCTGCTTTGGGGAAGTAAGCCTTGACCGTAATGAACAGTGTTTCGCGATTCATTTGAAGAAACATATTGACCTCTCTTGTATATTTCAAATATAGAAATAATCAAAAGTTTTGTAAAGAGAAAAGACCGAGATTTTATTCCCGGCCTATCCCGATACTGTTCAATACTTACATGATTTCGTCTTCCCAGATTTGCCATCCGTACGGACCGGAAGTGCAGTTGTTTCCAGCATTGTCAATGTCTTCGTCAGTGACGAGAAGATCATCGATAGTGGTATATTCGTCGCCGTATTCCTTAATCAGCCAGTCGATCGCCTTCTGACGGTCAGAGAAGTGATAGATAGAGCCGTAGCACGGAATTCCGTCGTCGTAAGAGTTGATGTGAGCGAGAACGATAACTTTCATGGATAACCTCTTTTTTAATAATCGACGTTATTATCGATTACATAGTAAATATAGAAATAATCAAAAGTTTTGTAAAGAGAAAAGGCCAGGATTTTATTCCCGGCCTTCCCCAAGAGGTCAAACTCTTTACCTGTGTCTTTCTTTCCATTCCTTATAGTAAATGGGCCAGTTCTTTCGAAAATCCTCGGCGTTTTCTTTTATCCACCTGATAACGAATTCAGGACCGGGGTCACGGCCGAGTTTTTCGCCAAGCAACCACTTGGCGATCTCGATGGCCTCGGTCTGTGCGGCCATAAAGTCCTTGAATTCTTCCGGCTCCATTTCCATATTGTATTTATATCGTCTCTAGACCGAGCTTCTTAGCCTCTTCGGTAAGTTCGTCAGCGGACGCGTATTTTGTGTATTCGCACTTCACGTAAAGGATGGAATGGGCGTTGAACAGTTTCTTCCTACCTTTCTTCCATGCTGCAAGGTCGGCTTCGTCAGCGACGTTGTTGTCAATATCAACCATCGTGTCGCAGTCGAAACGAATTTCGTCTTTCAGGTCAGGATCTTCGAAGATCGCCCAGTTCTTGATATTGTCCGCATCCTTATGAATATAAAGATACTCATCGTTAAGCATCTTGAGGATGGCGTCGATAGATTCGAATTCGCGATACATATCCGCATGCAAGACGTCAGGTCCGGACCAGTGGTTGACACATTCGAGTTCACCCTGTTCATAGTCGTCTTCGTGAACAGTGGAGGAAAGGCTTGCAATCTTGTAGACTTTTTTCATAATTAACCTCTTTTGTTTATACCTTAAATATAGTAATATTCAATAAAAGATTAAACGAAAAAGTCTAGAAGTTTTTCATCAGAATTCCTCGCCGTTCCATTCGAGATGGCTACGAACATTTCTATCGTCGTCGATATAAGATTCGACAGTAAGGTTTTCCTTGACGCTCTTCTTGACTGTTTCCTTCGCGATTCTTCGAACCATGGCATCGAGGGATTCGTTCTTCATGTCTTCGATGGTTTTTTCATACTTTGCGGCCTGTTCTTCCATCTTCTTGATGTATTCCTGACGGACCTTTTCCTTTTCCTTTTCTACTCCGTCCTGTAGAATCTTGGTCAGTTCGTTTGCCTTGTCCTCCGAGATACGGAGATTATTTCTTAGAATTCCGTAGATAATCATATTAACCTCTCTTGTTATATGCGTTACATAGTGAGCTTCAGAAGATTATTTATCTTATTTGCGCTTTCACTATCAATAGCAATACCCATCGGCTGGCTGGAACCACGGCAGAGCTGAGCAATTTTGACATCAGCATGAGCATCCCATTGGATATGCTTGACCTGGTCTTCAATGGACTTGAGCTGGCAGTCAATGTCAACGTCAAATGTCCCAAATTTGGTCATAGATTTGAGAGTATTGGCGACCTTGAGCTGAGTGTCAAGCACTTTCATCTTAGAAGTGTACATTTGTTCGATGAAGCCCATCTGCTGGATTGTCTTGCTGCATGCCTTGCACTGTTCATCAATCTGTACCTTAGCGCCTTTGAGGTTTTCGAGGGCCAATCTGTAACCTTCTGCGGCTTCAATCGAATTTCGTGCATTTGCCTTGTCTTCGTCCGAGATCTTTACTTCGTAATATGTATCATCGTAACTAGACAATTCCCAACGGCAGCCCGGCTTTGCTTTACGGTATTTTTTGTTCTCGCTGCTTCTTGAATAACCCATCATGGGCTTGTCATCGCAGTCAAGGCCAAGCAGATTACGATATCTGCGTTCTTCGTTGCCGATTGTTTTTTCAAGTTCCCGTACTTGGTCATGAAGTTCGTCTTGTGCCACGAAGAGATCATGGGTGTCGTTGATGTACTTCTGCTTTCGAGCCATGAATTCATTCTTAGCCTTCTGCAGACGTTCGGCAGGAGACATCCTTTCTTCTTCAATCTTTTTCTTTTCAGCTTCCTTTTGCAGTCTTTCTTGCTTCTTTTCTTCAAGTTTGAGAAGCTGTTCCTCTGTAGGAGCAGAGTTCTTCTTTTCGAGGCCGAAGAGTTCGCAGATAATATTGATGATGTCCATTTTAATACCTCTAGTGAATTGTTTTTGATTATTCGTTTGATTTAAATATAGAAATTTATGAAACAAATGTAAATGAAATCAATTTATGTTTTTTCATCCAGAGTCTCCAGGGTTCGTTCAACTTCGTCATTGTGACGTTCGTAATCATAGGTACGGTAGAACTCAGCGAAGTCTTCGTCCGTTTTCAATTCCTTTTCGATATAGAACTTTTCGGCGTAGGCATCGTCTTTTGTCTTCGCGAAACCGTAACGAATCGCGTCGACAGCCTTCATGTTCAGGTTAGACCCGCCCATGTAAGACTTATCCGTGGACTTGAGCATGACTCGCTCGGGATCGGAACGGTCGACGCACATCTCTTTCACATCGAACAGAATATCGTCCGGAAGATTCGGGTCAGGTTCAAAAAATACTCTTAAAACACTCATGTTATAAAGATAGTTAATTCCGGGAGTTTTGTAAACAAGTATTTTTAATTCGTTTCTGTCAGTTCCTCCGTGTAATAGTGCTCGATAATGTCGTACATTCGGCGGAAGTTTATTTCAGTCGTACGATAGTCCACATATTGTGCGTTAGAACCAGACAGGACCAAATCCCCGTTCACGTCAGTGTTTTTGAATTCGAGCGTACGGCAATGTCCGCTCACAACCTTAAGATTGAATTCGCCAGTCTTTTCCCCGAGGACAAGAGTCTTTCCCGAAGAAAGATGGAGATAGGCTTCGCCGTCCACCCAGTCAATGCCCTTAAGGCGAGCCACGTTGCGATTGTCTTTACCGTCAGAATAAATTACGTGCATATTAACCTCTCTTGTTTGATTTAAATATAGAAATTTCTGAGTTTTTTGTAAATTAAAATCGAACGGGATTTTATATCGGAGTTACATAAACACCTTGTAAAAGTCTTTTTCACTCTTCGAGGTCTCGGCAAGTTTGACCAAGCCATCGACTGCGACTTCAATCATTCCGCCGCCGGCCTGTTCGATACCGACAGTATTGAGTGCGTTCATTTCAAAACCAACTCCCTTTTCGTCGAGCATCTTGTTAATACAAGCATCGGGAATGACCTTAGACCAATTGCAACAGAGTCGGTCATAAAGTTCATTGACCTCACCCAAGGTAGAATTACGGTCCTTACGGATTTTAGAGTAACGGTAAGCGTCTTTAAGATAGTTCTGGAGAACGAGTTCGAATGTCATATTAACCTCTCTTGTATATTCTAAAGATAGAAAATTCTGAGTTTTTTGTAAATAGATACAATTGAGATTTTTACGCCAGATCTGCCAGGCACGAAATCTTCTTGTAATGGGCAAGATAGAGTTCTATCCATGGCCTGACTTCTTTAATGAGTTTTTCCTTTCCCGGACGTTCGTCGATAACTAGCTGGGACATGACCTTATTCCTTTCGTCGTGAAAAGAAATAACCTGTTTGCAGTTTGCGCCGTCATATATGCCCGTGTTTTCACAAAGCATGTGACTAGGAAAGCCCAGGTATTTTCCCTTGTCCTTCCAGTCCATTACGAAGTTCAAATGAAAATTGTCGTTGAATTCTACATCTTCGAGCTTGATACTGTCGACAATCGGCCATGCAAAGTCAAGGTCCGGCTTTTTATATTCTTTTGTCCACCAGTCGTACCATACGCGGTAAACTTTAAGAACGAATTTTCCCATGTTAACCTCTTGTTTGACTTAAATATAGAAAAATCCAGAGTTATTGTAAACTCTAATATAATCAAAAATTATGTCGATATCCCACTTGAAAAGTTCCACCGAGATCTGTTAGATGATTATCACCGCTACTAATAGGTGATTGCATGACTCTTATAAAGATATCACCAATTTGTTGATTACTATATGTTTTAGATACTCCTAATTCTGCGCCAAATATATAATCTCTTACATTTCCCATATCTCCAGATGAATAATGTTCATAATCATACGCCGGTTTTCCCATAATAAACATCGACATAATAGGCATTAGATATCCTTTATATTCTTCTGTTCCAGCGGCAAATTTCATGCCAAATTCTGCAGAACACATATTATAACTAAGTTCATATCCTGTTGCAATATCAAGTCCCTGATATCCAATAGCTGACAAAAGACCAACACTAATTGTATTACGTCTGTTTTTTGCATATACTTCTACACCAAGATTAAAATTTACGGCAAACGCAGTATTTTTATTATTAAAGGATGTGCCCATCATACCTGTCAATGTAACATGATATCCGAGTCTTTTATGAATATCATCATCCAAATAATATTCTGGTTCAGAATCATAGTCATAATAGTCAATGCTAGATGTTTGTTTTTTACCGTCTTTATTAATAATAATTGTTGTGCTATTATCAATATTATTAATTGTGCCATTATTGATATTTGTTGTGGACTTAGTGCCAAAACCAATAGATGCACAACCAGTAAATGCCATAGCAATAAGCAAAGCAATGATATTTTTCATATTAACCTCTCTTGTTTGATTTAAATATAGAAAAATCCAAATGTTATGTAAATAGAAAAAGACGAGATTTTACTCTCGTCTTTCCTGCACGGTTCGTTCGCCGTGCGTCCCATCCAACGTCATTTCTTTATCGAGTCAACTTTGTCACTGACTGACTTCTTGACTTCGGTAAATTTCTTTGCGTTCGCTTCCCTTACGTCGTTGATTCGTGCCTTGACCGAGGACTTGGCTGAGTCGATTGCCTTATCGGCCGACGACTTTACCGAATCGACCGCTTCCGAGGCCTTATCCTTGACATCCTTTGCAATGTCCTTGGCCCCATCAGAAAACGTGTCCGCCACCGTGCTCACGAGTTCGCTCGTCTTGCCGGCGATTTTCTTTGTGTTGTCGTTGTCACCCGTGAGTCCGCGATAGACAGTGTAACCGCCGACTGCGAGAATGATTGCGATGATGATTCCGAGAATGAGTTTCATGTTTTACCTCTTGTTGATTGTTTGATTTAAATTTAGAAATTTTTGTTTATTTTGTAAGTGAATTGTTTTAGTATTTTTTCTTCGGACCTACGCTGACTCTCTTCAGGAATTCATTCAATTCGTCGAGAGTGTTGATCATTGTGGCCCGATGCCATTTTCCGTCTACCAAACCTCCGTAGATATTATACCATTCATGTTCATTGACTTTGCTGTATTCTACCAACAACGTACTGCTAAGGCCCACGTTTTTCTCGTTATGCGGGTTATAAACAGCGAGATAGCCGCATACCTTATGCTTGTCGACGCCCACAGCCGCATATTGGGGGATAAAGTCACAGTCAGGGCAGAATGCACGTGTTGTCACGAAAAACTGCTGCGCCTTGATGTTGTCGATGTTAGAATAGTCAAGATCCGCTGGGTGATTTTGTTTAATCATATTAACCTCTCATTTATACTTACAATATAGAATTTTTTGTTTGTTTTGTAAGTTAAAACGTTTATTTAGTTTTCTTCAGACTTACATCCTTCAAGAATTTACTAAGATTTTCCAGAGTGTCGACCATAGTAAGAATATAACGCTTGTTCTTATGAAAACCGCCATTGACCTGAAACCATTTCGTTCCGTTTTTTACACAGTATTCAACGCAAATTGAATTATATGGCGTCGGGCAATCAAACCACGGATCTTTCGGATTATACTCTGGGAAATATACTGAGAAATAACCTGTAACCTTATTCTTATTTTCGCCAAACTTCTGGTATTGCGGAATGAAGTCACAACCTGGGCAGTAAGCACGTACTAACGTAAAGAACTGTTGTGCGTCAACTGTATCGATGTTAGAATAGTCAAGATCTGCTGGATGATTTTGTTTAATCATATTAACCTCTTTCCTTTGTCTTGTCAAATCCCTTAAGAAAAATGCACGGAAGGGAAGAAACCGCATATAGCCAGCCAAGCAAAAGTGTATCGTCAGTCTTGAACAAATCAAAAACCGGACGGTTAACAAGATAGTCAGGGCCTCGCGGAATAGACATAATTACGTCGTTGTCTTCGGTTCTTACCACGAATGCATGTTCAAATTCGTCCAGTCTGATTACTCTTTCCTCATCGAACCAACGAAGCTTGAAAGGCTTGCCGTTGAGATCCTGAATCTCTTTGGTAACGACTGGCATTTCAAATCGGTCAAGTGCATTGAATTGAATTGTTTTCATTGTTAACCTCTCATTTATACTTACAATATAGAAATTTAATTCTATATCGTAAGTGAGAAGTTTTAGAAGTTTTTATTCAGCAGTGCTCAACTTGAAGATAAGTCCTTCCTGCTTCACGGTCGTTTTCTTTTCGATGTCTTTTTCAATGCTTTTTTTGAACGATTCAAGTGCTTCAGCCGCAGACTTCAAGCCGAGACCGTCTTCACCTTCGGGCTTAAAAGCCTTGAGAACGTCGATTGCATGTTGAATTTCACGAGGACTCAGCGGCCAGCTGGTGTCAATCGCGATTGTGATGGTCTTAGGCTTCTTAGCCTGTTCCTGCTGCTTCTTTACCGCTTCTTCTTCACGCTTCTGTTCAGCCAGTGCGTTCTTGAACTTCGTGTAAATGTCCTTGATTGCGAAGTGACAGCCTCCGATGAGCTTTGCTTCGTTATTCGCCGCAGTTTCATACTTGTCGATTTCAGCCTTGATTTCTGCCTGTTCGTTTTCAATGTCCATGTAGCTCGATGCGTACAGGAGCGAATACTTCAGCCCCGAAGTCGAATTATATTCTTCTGCAAGGGCCTTAATCCTGTCTTCAGCCGAACCGTCAATGAACTTTGCAAGGAAAGTACGAAGTTCAGCCTGTTTTAGATTGTTCTGTGCATGCTTCAATGTAAGGTCTTTGGCGATGTTGCGGTTGTTTTCGAATTCACGGCGAAGAGTGTTCATGTTGAATATCGCATTGTCAGCTTCGACACTCACGTGGTTCATTTCCTTGACCATGCGGAGGGCGTCATTGTACTGTTCGTTGACCAGAGAAATAGTGTTTTCGTTAATCATTTTTTATTACCTCTTGTTGATATTCTTAATATAGAAAATTCGAAAGAACTTGTAAACAAGTATAATTCGAATATTTCTACCGGATTCACCTTATGCGGAAAGCATCTGACAGATTTTGATTACGAGGTCGAACGCCAGGAACTGCTGGCTCTCGTCGAAGTATTCAATCTTTTCGGTCATTGTCGAGTTCTTTTCGTCTTCGACAATATACGAGACGACATATCCGGAAGTAAGAACCTCGTACCCGTAACCGACGTTCTTGCCATCGATCCAGCGCTGATGATACAGCCCATCCTTACAGATGTATTCGAGAATGACCGTACTTGTGATGTCGTTTGCCTTGTCATGGAATTCTTTACGCTTCATGACGACTTCACCAGTGTATTCATAGAACTTGTCTATGTTGGTGAACTTCTTTTGCTTCTCGGAAAGGAAAATACTTCTTTCAGCCATTTTATAACCTCTTGTTTATATTCTAAATATAGAAAAAAGACCAGAAGTTGTAAGCTTCTAGTCTTTAATCTTTTTTATCGGTGAATCTTAACCGAACCAAGGGCCGCACATCATAGGGAAATGTCTCGGACCATGGGCCATGAGCATCTCGTGAGCCTTTTCCTTCACTTTCATTTCGTCGACTTTGTTGTTTCTGAAGGTTTCGTATTCATCCTTGTTGTTGAATTTCAACCCACCCATGGTAAAGAAGTTAGACGGATGAGCATTTCCCTGTTCAGGATATTTCTGCGTCATGTTTCGTTCACGCCAGTATTCTTCGTTGTTCTTGTAGTCAATGACGTGTACAAACGAACCGACTGAATCCATTTCAAAGAAATATTCCTTGACAAGAACCCCGTTTTCTGTTTCACATGCATATTTCGGTACGATGTCATTACAATAATTACGGTCGTGTTCCTTATATTCGTAATGAACAACGGTTTGAGTCAGTTCGTAGATTTGAACGTTTTTATTGTCCTTACAAACCCTGATATTGACTTCTGCCCTTGCATAGTCCGTCACGGCGCATGTGTCCTGCAAATACGCATAGGTCGTGTAGTCACCCTTTTTATTCTGGCTGAGGATGAGTCGTCCCTTGATGTCACGTACTTTTATTTCCGCCGCGGTATTCGTTGAATTATCGCCGAGGTTGTTCGATATTTCAAAAGCCGGTTCTTCACTGTATTGGGCAATAACTCCCGTTTTCATTGAATCGTTATGCCTGGCAGAAAGATTGTAAGAATCGTCAAAGAGCATGAATCGATGCTTACCTTTCGGACCGAAATGATCGACATGGGACCACGGTTGATTATTGGCGGTTATGGAGGTTTTCAATACCGCAGTTACGTTGCCGTCACGACCGTACCCGATAAAGTTTTCAGTCTGGTGTTTGCATTCGTCGTCAGACTTGACATATACCGTGCGACCGTCTTTATCCTTCTTGACGTCGACGACAGTATCGTAAATCGCTTCTTTGAGTTCCTTGGGCCAGTATTTCTTTACATTCTTGATGTTTGGAAGATTCTTGGTTTCTGCTTTATTTTCGTTCATTTAGTACCTCTTGATTATGTTCTAAATATAGTTAAATACTTAGAACATTTAAACAAGTATTGAAATGGGTTTTTATTCGGTAACGCCGCTGCGCTTGGCGATTTCTTTTTCCTTCGTCTCGATTTTCTTGTCGACCTTCTCGATCATCAGGTCAAAGGCCTTCGCCACCATCGCTTTCATCTTCTTGTCCTTGATTGTTTTCAACTTGTTTTTCTTGTTGTCATTGAGCGCAAGACGATCGATCTTGAGCAACGCCAGGTTTTCACGGAGCTTGGCGGTTTTGACAAAGATTGAAAGTTCCTTGTATTCCTTCGAGGCTCTAAGTTTCTCGGACGGCATGTAACCGTACAGTTCATATCCGATAGTCTTGTGAATATTCGATTCCTCTTCTTCGGACATCGTTGACGTGTACATCTTGTCGAATTCGTCTTTAGTGATTTCTGCAACCCTGTAAGAATTACTTAAAATCATGTACGAGCTGAACGAAATCTTATTTTCCCGTATATAGGTTCCCAGGCCCTGGTTTTGTCTGACGTATTTGCAACTGTCCGCCGTCACGGAATAATAACTATCACCCAATTTTAAATCGGACCAGTCAATCTTTTTATTCTCGGCGCATTTACTAATCGCAACATTGTCGATATAGAGCCATTTAGGTTCCCTTCCGTTGTTTTCACTGATTTTGATACACTTCTTGTCGAACATGCGGTAGAATTCCATAAAAATATCTGGTTCTAGCGCACTTTGTTGCTTACGAAGATCATCCTGAGCTCTGCGAATGTCCTGACAGATAAGTCCGTCTTCTTCGGTATGGAGCTTGACATACAATTCGTTAATCTTCTTCTGGAATTCTTCGTATTGTGCAGCGAGTTTAGTGAAATTCTCAGATACTGTGGTTTTCTTGCCGACTTTAATCATTATTACCTCTTGTTTGTACTTTAAATATAGAAAATTCAGTTAAGATAAAAACAAATTATATAAAAGAAAAACCTTCAGTGTTACCTGAAGGTTAGTCGACCGAGTTGGACTTGAACCAACAACTTCCCGGTTATGAGTCGGGCCCTCTAACCATTGAGCTATCGGTCGATGTGCTTCCGTCCCGTCGAATGTTTTAACTACCCATAAACTATCCCAGCATTGGTTTGCGGTGGCGCATGTCGCAGACGCTTTCTTTCGACGTGGAAGCGGTTATTTCAAATATAGTATTACTTCTTCATTGTGTAAACCCTTTTATTTTTGTGTTTATTCTTCAGTACCCGTCACTTCGAGGATTTCGTGCTCGCACTGGTCGAGACCGTAGATTTTGATGCATTCGGCGACCGAACGTACATGACATTCCTGGGTGTTCCACTTGCCGTGGCTGTATTCGTCACGGTACTTGAACTTCACGTTTACCATTTAAACCTCCACCGGTACTTTGATGATTGCATTGCCGTATACCCCGCCGATTTCGAGGTTGTTTGGATCCTGTCCGGCTACGACTTCTAAGTCACCGCATTTTTTAAGGATTTCTTCGTCAACCTTGTCACCGCCCTTGTAGATGTCGCCATAGTCGGTTGCTTGCCATTCGTCCATGACGGTGATTTTGGAGTACTTGGACAGGTCGACTTTCTGAATGAATTTCTTGAGTTTCATTTAATACCTCTTGTTTGTGTTCTAAATATAGTTAAATACTTAGAACATTTAAACAAGAATTGAATTGAGTTTTTATTCGGCCTTGCCGCCGTCAAGTTTCGTAATTATACGTTCCTTCGACTTGATTTGCTTTTCAGTCTTTTCGATGAGCATTTCAATCATCTTTTCAACGAGCGGTCGAATAGCCTCCTTTTCCTTGACAATGTTGTCAATATCATTCTTTTTGGATTCAATGACATACTTTTTCTGACGGAGCTTGAGAAGCGCCACTTCTGCAGTTGCCTTTTTGATGCGCTTGTTATATTCCTTGAAAACGGGATCGCTTTCAGCGAAATCGACCGTCGGGTAAATAAGCCCCTGTCCGCCATAACCGACTTTGCTGGACAAATCGGTATCTTCCGACGGGAGCAACGCGTCTTTATAAAACTTGTTAAATTCTGACTTAGTGATTACTTCAATGCCGTATTCGCCATTGCATATCATGCTCTGGCCAAGCAAACGAGCATCGTTCTGGGTAGGCAGACCCGTACCATAAGAATTGCGAACGTACTTGCATTTGCTAAGGTTCGCTTCAATAGCTTCGCCAGTCTTGAACAAGGCTTGATTCACGCTGAACATGCTGGTCTTTTCTTTCGGAATCTTCTTGAACTTCACACTTTCAAGGTACTGGTAAGAGAAACAGCCTTCGCCCCTTGACTTTACCTTGATGCATTTCTTGTCAAGCATCTTGTAGAATTCCTTGAACATCGGCAATTCGAGCTTGATCATCTTGTTGTAGTTTTCTTGATGTTTTGCCTGCTTTTGCTTCTGTTCATCAGAAGTTCCTGTCCAAAGACATCCCAATGCCTTATTATCTTCAGCCAGTTTGTCATACTGGGTTGCGAGCTTGACGAACTTGGCGGACGGCGTAAAGTTAGTGAATTTAATCATTATTACCTCTTGTTTGTATTTTAAATATAGAAAAATTCAAATATATTGTAAATGATTATTCTAAATCTTTTATTGCTCGGAGTATCTCGTTGTTATGGGCAATTACCGCAAGTTTCTTACGCAAGTTCTCAAATACCGGGTCATCGTCCTTATAATGACTCTCCGCCTTCTTGCACGATGTACTTGGGTAATAGTCCCACGAAACTATGCCTATTACTGGAATAAGCTGGTACGCGACACCGTTATGTTTTGTCTGGTAGTAAATACCGAAACTGTCTGTCTCGGACATCTCTTTGTTCATCTTAGTAATTGTGCGGTCAGTTACATGGACGAGTTCCGACTCATACAAATCTAGAAAACTGTCGTGAAAATGTATAGTAATAACGCCCATTTTATTCTTCCAGCTTGTAGCAGAGACACTTGTCGAGCAGGCACATATCGAAGTTGCTCAAAGTGAATTCGCTTTCGTCCACGATATTATCGTAGATTACGACTTTCACAGTCCACGGAACTTCGAAGCCGTTATGTTTGCGATGGATCAAGAGCTGCAACAGGTGTTCCTTGAGCTGGCCATCAGGTCGACCACAGCCGCGCGTGAAATCGAACACGCAGACGAATTCTCGTCCCTGCCGATAGTTAATCAGTTCACGAAGTTCATGAAGGAACAGTTCATCCTGGTAGGCCATGTCGATAATGACGCATTCCTTATGGTGTTCATCGGCATAGGTCTTAATCTTGTCACAGACCCCGATACCGTGCAGGTTCGGCTGCTTACGGATAATCATGGTCTGAGTGTTGAACGGAAGATACTGCATGGCGGTGGCGAATTGTTCTACTTTCATATTAACCTCTTGTTTGATTTAAATATAGAAAAATATTTAAATGTTGTAAATAAAACCTATTTGAGATTTTATTTCAGAGCTGCCAGGGTCTTATCAAGTTCACGGTTGTATTCCGCGACCATGTAGTTGGTCCGCCATGCTTTAATATCTTTCTTGACAAGCAACAGTCCCGCGATAAAGGTGAAAGCCATAGCATTGGTCATGATGCCTGACATAGACATTACCCCAGCAACTGTCTGTTTAAGCATGATATGGAGTTCGTCATTGCTGATGCCTGTCCGTTTCCATTCGTTATTATATGGACCATAATGGAATTTAAGGACCAGTTCCATTTCATTCCCAGTATTATCCCAATCGGCTTCCCCGATTACAATGCATTTCCACTTATCGTATTCATAATAGGACAATCCCAGTGTATCGGCTATCTGTTCGATGTTAATATTTTCTCTAACCATTTTTAACCTCTTGATATAAAGATAGAATAATCTGGGAATTTTGTAAATACCAAATTTAGAATAAAAAAGAACGGACGACCCCGAAGGATCGCCCGCCTACAACTAGAGGTTAAATTCTAGTGCATGTGGTCCGCGGCCAGTTCAATCGTGACCTTTGACGCATTCGGTCGGTTCTTGAGGAACGTTTCAAGATGCGTCTGCAAGGAAACTGCTTCCGGCACGGTGAAAATAAACTTCACCATCTTCTGTTCCTGATTCGGCTGCGGCGTTTCCTTGGCCGGTTCGGGTTCAGGTGCCTTCTTCGCCGGCGCGTTCTTTTTCGCTTCAAGCACAATAGCCTTGATTTCGTTGCGGATGGCGTAAATGTCCGTCTTCAAATCCTGAAGGATTTCAAGCGACTGCTTGTAATTGTCGAGCAAGTCCTTGACGTTATCGACATTCGCGAGGCTGATGCTGCCGACGTCGCAGATATTGTCCCAGACGATCTGAACCGCCTTCTTTTCGAGATGAACCTTCTTGCGGAGCTTGTAAAGCTTGTTAGACTTCGCGATAATCAACCTGCGCTGGCCTTCCGTGAGCGGGAGAGCCTTGAGGTTCTTGTATTCTTTGATTTTCTTTTGAGTCATTTTATCCTCTGAGTTGTTGTTTCATGCTTATAATATAGGAAATTTTCCGGTATTTGTAAGCAAGAATATTTTTTATTTTTTAGTCCGGAAGCGCCTCGATTTGAACTTCGGTCAAACGGTTCTCAAGGAACAGTTGAGCGATTTCATACGTTGCGGTCCTGCCGTCGACCTTGTACTCGTCTTCTTCCCCGATACGGATTTCGCCCAATACGCCGCCGATGGACTTGTAATAGACTATAAGCTGGGTTTGGTCCCATTCATACGGTTCGACTCGTTCCACATCCTGGATATGAAGATTAACGCTGAAGCTGGTGTTCCCGCTGTACGTATCTTTCTTCGTTATCGTCAGGACGTGTCCGCCCTTTTCGGGTGTACTTGGTTCTGTCACGGATTTTTCGTTCACGGAGCTTTCGTCCGTTTTCGGATTCTCTGATCCTTTCATCACGCATCCTTTTCGTTTCTTTAGCCTTGTCCATAATATCCTCTTATTTACATGTTGAAATATAAAAAACTATGGACAAGGCGTAAACGAATAATCTTGTTTCATTTTCGCCGGTTAAGCCTTAAACAACGGCTGGAGTTGAGAACCTTTCAAAGTCACGATGCCGCTTTCTGCCAGCGTGATACGGCAGAGAGTCTTGCCCGACTTGTAGGCCTTCTTCGTACGAGTCACCTTGATGCTCGTGCCGTTAAATGTACCGGTGATTTCGTCTTCGCCCTTCACGTAGTTTCCCGGGTTCGCGACCATATCGGCCTTGATTGCCTTCACCTTTGCCGGATCCTGATCAATCTTGTGAAAGACCTTTCCCTTGCGAAGCGCATAGACGAGCGTGTAGAAGAGCTTCTTCTTCCATTCGCCCAAGTTCACGACCTTTTCGCTGCCGTCTTCGCCCACGACGAGCAAATCGTTCTTGTTGAACGCCTTCCCGGTCTTCGCCTTCTTGTCTGTCACGACGACACGGTATGTGCTTCCATTGAAGGGAATCTTCCAGGATTCGAGAGTACCGTCAGACTGGTGGTCCGTCACGTTGCCCTTCTTCGCTTCTGCAATGATGCCCTTGATTGTATCTTCGGCTGATATTGCCATGGTATATCTCCTTGTGATTTATTCTGTTTATTTTCGTATTTTCAAATATAGTAATTTGAACCTCTTTGTAAATATAGAATTTTGTAATTTTTTTATTACGGATTACTGCTTCACGATTCGGATTACAGCTGTTTTGTCTGTTTTCAAAATCAAACAAACAACAGAATTGAGCAAATGAATACATACCTGCTTCCCGACAAGAATTCCCTTGTTCTTGAGAATCCAGTTCTTCTTGCCGTTGGGTTCGCTCTGATGGAATCGGCGGGCGATTTCTTCCGCATGTGCGCTTTCGATTTCGACAATTACGTTCATATTTACCTCTCTTACATCCGATAATATAGAAAAATTCAACAAGGTTGTAAACTATTATTTTTGACTATTTTTTGACCGAGGCGGTCTGTAGTAAACGTGTTTTAAAGACTTATTTTTAAAAAGAGTATAATCTATAGGCCTATTATATTTTAAAGCCATATAAATCAAATATGATATATTAAAACAAAAAAGCCATGACAGGTAATAACAACGAAAAACCCTGTCATGGCTGGGACGACCAACAAACTCCGCGATAAAAATGGCAACTCGCGGCCAAACAAGGTCGCCCCTGAGGAAAGCGCTATGGCATGCGCTACCTCAATAATATACCATTTTATTTCGCTCTTGTCAACCCCTGGATGAGGTTTTTATTGCAAGTTTTCTATCGCGTATTCCGTATCTAGTCCTATCAGGCGCTGTTTCCAGTTATCGCCGAATTTGACTATTTCCTGCAGTTTCAGGTCGAGTCTCCCAGCGGTGACGTCGTCGATGTCTATTGTCCACACGGGAGTATCGTACCATCCGGGCGCAGGCCCTGTCAGCAGCATGATATGAACCTTCCCGAGCTTGCCGTGATTTATCCCATAGAAATCACCCCAGACGGCATCCATCATGTAACAAGTACCATAAAGATGTTTGTTAATCTCATCCATCTTCATGGTAATGTTACTCATCGGATAACTAGCCATAGGCTAGAACCTGATGTGGTTCTTGAAGTGAGCCACGGCGTGACGGATGCGATCCTTCTTGCCGGCGAGCTCTTCGCGATACCAGGTTACCGGGAGAACTTCATCGGTCGTGTAGCGACGTTCCGGATTCATCGACGTAATCACCAGACGAATTTCGTCTTTGGCGTTCACGAACAAGTCGACGTGAATATCCGGGGACGGACGGACAGACTTTTGACATTCAGCCAAGTATTCCTTTTCGGAGAGCTTGACGAGTTTGCGGGGATTCTTGGAACGAGTAAGATACATATTAACCTCTTTTGTTTGATTTAAATATAGAAAAATTTAAAAGTCTTGTAAATCAAAATCTAATCGAGTTTTAATCCAGTCTTGCAATAGCGTCTTTCAGTTTCGTCTGTTCGGCATAGACCGACAACGTATCTACCAGCTTCTCGTAGTCGGTGGATTCGTTACCGTCCTTGTCGTACCACGTGATCTTTTCGTCGTCGAAAATATATAAAAACTTTTTCTGACCATCATCCGGACACCAGAATCTAAGCTCGATATATCCAGTCGATTTTACGACATCCAGAATGTTGCGAATTTTTAACTCGAGTGTTGCGCTAAACCGTATGATTTTAATAGTCTTATTCATTTCCATCATGACTATAATATAGTAAATTCTGAATATCTTGTAAATAAAAATAATTAAGAATAAAAAACCGGCAGACCCTTACGAATCTACCGGTTCCCTTCAACCCAAAGAAGGAGGCTAATACAGAATGACCAAGGTCGGACTCGAACCGACACGGGATTACTCCCAGGAGATTTTAAGTCTCCAATGTCTACCTATTCCATCACAAGGCCGTGCTGTTCCCGTTCGGAAGTCCTACTAGGGAACGATCCACCACCCATCAGGAGAAAATAAACTACTGAATTTGAATGACGGTGTACCCGAGCTTCTGGCAAGTCTGGTGGAAGTAGTGATCGTTCTTGCAACCGAACTTCACACCGTCGCCCTTGCGATACCAGATTGCCTTGTAGCCGTCGACACCGTGGCCAGCCATGAGTGCCAGTTCAGCACAGTTCGGCTGGAGGAGCTTGCGGGCGCGGTTCGGCTGGACAGCGTGCTTGAGGACGTATTCGAGGGAGCCCTTCTTGAGACGGCCGCGCTTGGATTCAGACTTGACGTTGGAGAGATTGGACTTCATATTGGTTTTTCCTTTTTGATGATGGTTTGTTTATTTCGTTGATGACTTAAATATAGTAATTTATACTCAAGTCGTCAACAAATTATTTTGAAAAAATTTAGTGACGGAACGCCTTCCAAATAATCCAGGACGGAAAGTCTTCCGGAGTACGCCACTGTTTGTTTTCGCCCGGCTTCAACTTTGCGATAGAACGGTGCACGTCGTAAAGCCTTAACTTTTTCGCTTCGCCGGGGAATTCGTCGGGGTCTACTGTCTTTTCATAGTCTTCGACAAGCCATTTAGCCGCGGCGAGCGAATCGGTAAAGCGGACAACACCGTCAATGCAAAGGCCGTCGGAACCGCATTCGTCGTATTCGGCGATTGCGATGGACAGTTCCATGGGAACCGTTTTGATTTCGGCGGCCTTAGACATTATTCTGCCTCCCTTGTGTCGATTTCAGTGTCCACGCAGAGTCGACTCGGTGCCTTGTAGAGCTTGAGCATTTCTGCCTTGGCCTTGCGAGCCTTGTCTTCGGACGTGCCCTTTTCGTCGTCAACGTAGACGCCGTAGATGATACGGCGGCCGGATTCTTCTGTGCGGGTGAGAACAGAAACCTTCATTTTTGCCTCTTGTTGTTAATTGTTTAACCGTTGATTTAAATATAGAAAATTTCAAAAGTCTTGTAAACAAAATCAATTAAGAGTTTTTTACTTGGCTTCCTTGAGCTTGCTCAGATAATACTTACGTAAGCCCGGATCGCCGAATCTCTGCTTGCCCGCGATGATTCGCTTTTCAACGATGTCAAGCTGGCGCTCGTATTCCTCTCGGTCCTTCTTGTTCATAGTTGGTTCTCCTTCATAGATGAAATGGTTTTCAAAACACGTTTTACCAATGCCCAGTTGTAGTGACAGCGGGAATTGATGGTAATCTTAGGCGGCTTGATGTACGTGCCGTTAAGACCCCACCAGTTACCGTTACGTTCTCTCGGTTCGCACTCGACCATTTTAAAGGTCTTGTGAATTCTGATTTTATTGTTCGGTTTGTCCGCGACTACAAGGGCTCCGGTCAGCTTATACACTATTCGCTGGAATTCATCGTGGGTATACTCGTGACCGAATGTCTCGAGCATATCCGCGACTTCTTTTCGTTTTGCCTTGTACTCTTTGCTCTTCATTGTATTACCGTATTCTTTGACCTCTGAACGCGGTAAGCCTTAATCCTAACTCAGCGCGTCCAGAGCCTCCATCGTTTCGCGGTTCGATTTGACCATCTGCTTCATAGAATAGATGAAATTCTTTGCATTGATGGTGTTGCACTTGTAGAAGATGGTGTCGTTGAGCTTGATGTCGATTTCCATCAAAAGGAACGCCTTGGCTCGACGGTAGAACTTCGAAGTGTCGGTGATCGCCTTCAACTGCTTGTTGGCGAGCATCGCACGGTCTTCGGCGTAATACTTCTTGTTACAGATGTCCCGGGCACGCATCGTGTCCTTGGCGTCCGGAACCGCGTCACGGATTGCGACGATGAGCTTGGCGTCCGTCATGTTCTTAACGATTTCCATATCAGATTCTTTCATTTATAGCCTCCGTTGTTTGATTTAAATATAGAATAATCTGAAGATTTTGTCAACTTTTTTATTAGTCGATTTATCGTCGGATTAGCACCAAAGGTCTTCGAGGATTTTCTGAATACGTTTGGCGAGCTCTATTTCTTTCATTTTGGTTTCCTTATCGTTGTTGTTTGATTTAAATTTAGGAATTTCAATGGACTTTGTAAAGCAAAACGTCTAAAGATTATTTGACGGTGCTGCCGTCACGTTCTAGTAACTTGCACACCACCAACAGAGCGTCACGCATTCTTTGAGCCGGAATGCCCTGGATAGTAAGCTTGTTTGCCGTGCGCTGGATATCAGCCGTCACCTTCATCTTTCCCTTCTTGAACTGAACGGAATCCTTTCTCCAGCCCTTGTCAGGATGCTGTGCCCAGACGTCATTCCAGGTGAACAGACCAACCTTGCCGTCGTTCAGTCTTATCTTCTTACAGCTTTCCGGCACGTCCGTTGTCGGTTCGAATCCCAGCTTTTTCGCCAGAGGTTCCATTTCGTCCTTGAAGTCCATGAATTCCAAGGCCTGCTCGGTTTTACGATTGGCTTCTTTTGCATCCGCCTTGAATCTTGCTTTAGTACGGGCAGCCGAGATATGTTTCCAGACTGCGGACATCCATTCGTCGAAGCTATTGTAATCAGCTTCCTTAATGCCCTTCGGAACGTACTTGAGATTCAGCACTGCCTGATGCTTAGTGAAGTACGACGTATGGTTGCCCTGCAGCCATGCCATATTGCACTGTTCTTGGATTTCTACGCCCCAGTCGCCCTGACTGTTGTCTTTAAACCAAAGGTTTTCCATTCCCTTGATCTGGCATTGCCTTGTGTGGCTGTTATACCATTCAAAGCACTGGCTATTTTCATTGATAACGGAGCGCCACGGGATGGAGTCTTTGCCAAAATAAAATTTCATAATTACCTCTTGCTTTTTACTAAATATAGAAAAACCGACTTATTTTGTAAGTCGATTTTTATTTTAGTTTTCGTCCGGAACAGCCGTGGTGCTGTCAGGAACCGTAATCGTGAACTTGTCGAGGTCCGACCACTTTTGGATCTGCTTGCGGGCCTTTTCGAAGTCTTCCTTACGGCTTTCGATTACCGCCTTGGCTTCGTCTTCCGTCTTGCATGCACGGAGAGCCTTGACAAACCCTTCGAGTCCTTCGACCCTGACGTAGTTCATCATGTTTTTCAGATTCCTTTCGAAATAGATTTCCTTAGGACCCATTTCGTAAATCTCGTTGTAATACAGACTGCGATAGCCCGCTTCGAATTCCAGATACTTGGTGTTGGACTTACGGTGTCCGTCGAACGCCGCATGAACCATCGGTTCCAGATGTTCGAAGCTCGGACTGATGAACTTGCCGCCGTCAACCACCAGGTGCATGAAGTGGCTTGCCTCGTGGACAAAGCACACCCATTTGTCTTCATCGGCGAACCTGATTTCTTTGGTGTTCTCGTCGTAGGTTACGGTTCCTTCCGGCATCACGATTGTAATCAGACAGTCTGCAGCCGTGAAGTAAGCTGCTGCTTTGTCCAACTTACGTCCGATAACCAGACTTGCACACCATTCCTCGTCTGCACGCTGGAGTTCCGTCATGATGTCTTCGAAGAAACGTTTACGGCCGGCTGCCCACTGGGAGTCATCGGCGAGCTTGATGTCTTGGAAACCATTGGAAATTACTACACTCATTTTATACCTCTTAGATTTTCCTTAAATATAGAAAAATTATAAAATACTGTCAACAAAAACATTATAAAAAATTTCGTCGGAATTGCTTAGGGGTCTATTTAAATCAACTATTATATAATACAATAAATACCAATTTAATTGCACATAATTGAATTATATGGACTTTAATTTTATTTTTAGTACTAACTATAAGCTTTTAAAAATAAGCTCTTATATTCATTTTAACATGGAACCCTGCAAAATTTGAACGAGTTTCTATTGAGGGTCGCCGAATGGAAGTGTTATAAAAAACGAAAAAGCGGGCATCCGTTAGGACACCCGCCTCTTCGTTCAACAACGGCCCGGAGGCCAGATTCTATTAAAGGTCGCGGACAACCAAGGCACCCTTGTAGAGTTCCTTCAAGCGGTGTTCGTGCTTGCTGAGGTTCAGAGCCCACGGTTCGTGAGCCTTGACAGCCCCAATCACGCATTCCTTCACGGATGCAATCTGGGCGTCCTTGTTCATAGCCGCCAGAATGTCGTAGAAGTTGTGGGACCACTGAGCACCGGCGGCCGTCGCAAGTTCGTCGTTGTGTTCCTTGAGGAAGAGAACACAGCCACCCACGAGCTTGGTAGCGTTCGGGAAGTCGGTCTTGCAGAGCTTTGCAATGGCCTTGCGTTCCTTGTCGGTGATTTCCGGCAATTCCATCAGAGCCTTCGGGTTGAGGCTGTTGCCGGCGGACTTGAAGTAGGCGATGAAGTCCAAGGTTGCACCAGTACCCACGATACCGTTCATGATTTCCGTGAGGAGGTTGATGCCTTCCTGGCCTTCCCAGGCACGTTCCTTGTCGCCGTTCTGAATGGTCTTGGAAACACATTCCCAAGCACGGCGAGACGGAAGAACGCCGCAATCCTTACCCTGGACGGACTTCACGAGTTCGTTGTTGGAATACGGGTCCAACATGGTGTGGTGCGTGTTGATGTACTGGACAACACGAGAATCCAGACCAGCCTTGATTGCCCAGTCAACCCATTCTTCGACGGTCGGCTTGAATTCGTAGATGGCGAAGCGGTCGAGCTGTGCGGCGTCCATCGTACCGACGTCGTACTTGCCGTCTTCTTCCGGGTTGATACAGGCGAAGATTCGGCTGCCTTCCGGAAGGGTGATGTCGTCGTACGTACCGTTGTTGGTCAACTGCATGATTGCATTCAATGCAATGCTGAGACCACGGTTGATTTCGTCGAGCAAGAGGAGGACCGGCTTGTTCTGGATCATCCACTGCGGCTTGGCGAACTTCGTCACTTCGCGGGTTTCGCCCGTTTCAGTGTCAGTTTCCGTGACCTTGAACGGAAGACCAGTGATGTCGCCGGCATCAGCGGCATGGGATGCGTGCCAGATGACGAGCTTGAGGCCGAGGTCCTTGGCGAGCTGAGTGACCCATTCGGTCTTGCCGATACCGTGGGTGCCCTTGAGCATGATGGACTTGCGGGACGGGATGAACTTGATTGCGTTGGTGAGCTGCTTGATATTCATTAGATACCTCTTAGGTTTTTCTGAGTTGTTGAACGATGTAGCGATTTGCTACGTAGTTAAATATAGAAATTTTAAATTGACTTGTAAACAACTAATTTTGAGTGATTTTCGTTGGAAGCGCTGGGCTTTTTGGAATCGCTCAGAAAAGAGTCAATTATCATAAATTCCATATTCAACATGCCTTATAAGATAGAAAAATTTTTGAATGTTGTCAACTAAATTTTATTAAACGTTTACTTCAGAACTGCCAGGCTCTGTTCGACGTCCCAGTTGTTAAAATCGTATAACACCTTCTTGGATGCCTCGAGTGCCTGCTTATACAAACGGTCCTGCTTACGATCCGCCTTACAGAGTGCTTCCATAGGATATTCCTCGTGCTTCAGCTTAGCTCGGAGATCTTCGCCTAAAGAATTCAACTTGTACATCTTCAGTTTCTTACTGCACCATGCGGTGTCCCAGGTCAGATACTTGTACATGTCGGTTGCTATGTTGACGCCGTAGTTACGCTTAAGGTCTTTGGCGTCGCGGCGGATATTAGTCGAGCAGCTGCACATACAATATGTCAGTGCGTCAACGAGTTTCCACAATGCTGTCGTTCCGACTTTGCACTTTTTGTACACATAGGTCGGACGGCTGCAGTTAGGATCGGCGTACTTCTTGTACTCCGGGTGTGCATGTAGGAATTCCCACAGCCTGTGATACGGGACGTTTTTCAGCACGCACACGGACGGAGACGCCGTGTCGATTTCGATTTTATATCTTTTTTCTTTAAGCATGGCCTAAATATAGTAAATCTGAAATTCTTTGTAAATAGATTTAATTCAAAAAAATTAAAGAAGGGCAGCCGAACTTAATCGGCTACCCTTTGTTCATGAGGCAAAGGCCCGGAAGCCTACGCTCTAAGAGCGAGACTTCTGAATCTTTTCGATGTCATCCATGCCCAGATGCCACTTGCACCAAGCCGGAGGATCACCCGCATCCTTGGTGTGCAGGATGAAAATCTTGTGCTTTCCTTTCGGCTGCTGCCAGTCGAAGTAACAGTCCGTGATGAACACGAGGCCGTCGAAGTGTTCCTTGGATTCTTCGAGTTTCTTGATGACGCAATCCGGGTTGGTACCGCCACCGCCGAGACCGTCGAAGTCCGAAGTCTTGGAACGCTTCTGAGTGAAGTCAGAACACTTGCAATCCCAGAAGCAATACCACGTTTCAGCATGCTTGAGGGCTGAGTTGACAACCCCGCAGGCTCTTTCGATTTCGCTTTCAGCCATGGAACCGCTACAGTCGATTGCAAAGAGCACCTTAGCCTTCATTGCATGACGCTTACCCGGCAGAACGCCCGTCCAATCCGGAAGACGGCGGTTAGGACGCATGCGAGTGAACGAGATGAAGTCGGAGAACACGGAAGTTGCGAATCGCTTAATGACGGACCACGGGTCGAACTGAAGTTCGTTGGCCTTCAGAATCATCTTGGTCATGCCGTTACCGACGTCGGACCAATCGGACAACTGACGCTTGTTGACTTCGCCGGAAACCTGTGCGTCAACAAGTTCGTTTTCACCCCAGCCTTCCGAATTCTTTTCAGATTGCTTGTTGGAGAAGTGACGCTTGAGGCTATCGTTTTCTCTCTGTTCGTCAGTCTTGCCGTCGCCATCGCCGTCACCGTCCTGGTCTTGGTTGTCACCGTCCTGGTTCTGGTCGTTCTGACCACCGCCCTGGCCTTCACCGTCACCGTCTCCGTCACCCTGGCCTTGACCTTGACCTTGTCCCTGACCTTGGCCGTTCTGATTTTGGTCTTGGGAATTCTTTTCAAGAATTCGGTAGACCTTTTCGAGATAAAGGTCTTCATTGACGTTGAAGCTGGGTTCCATTGCCTGGATTTCAGCGATGTCCGGGAAAGCATCCTTAAGATGTCCCGGCATGATGAAGTTACGGATTTTAGAATCGCTGCAGATGAAGTTGGAAGCCTGAACCGTGAGGGAACGGCTAATCTGCATACGAGTCGTCGGATGGTGCAAGAGCAAACGGAAGAGCTCGATGCTCATCAGAATCGTAAAGGTTTCGACGCTCAGAGTCTTCATAAAGTCATCAGTGTACTCAATGATCGGTGCGGAACCTTCGCACACGTTGAGTCGGAGTGTCACCTTAGATTCCTTCGGAAGTGCACGCTTGTTGCACATGTTGTAGAACGAACCGAGCGACGGGTAGATGAGATACATCTGCTGCTGCATCTTTTCGAACTTCTCATCGGTGGACAGATTGTAAGTAATCATATTGGATTGCCTCTTGTTTGAACATTAACCATTGAGCAACATGCTCAATCTACTAAAAATATAGAAAATCTGAGCTAAAATGTAAATAAAAACAACAAAGAAAAAATCGACAGAAAAGCCCGGCCGAAGCCGGACTCCCGTCGAACGAAACGGACTAAGCCTTCTTTTCGGCTTCAGCACAGGCGTACTTGGCGCCCATTGCCTTCACCTTTTCGATGGTTTCGGAGTCCACGATTTCGGTATTGTAGCCGAACTTGTTGAAGAAACCCGTCTTGAAGGTTTCGGAATACAACGGGACGAGGTCACGGAAGCTGTAGGCACAGACGACCTTGCCACCCTTGACAATCACATCGAAGTTGCGCCAATCGTATTCCGGAGCGATTCCGAGCTCTTCGATTTGCGCACCCATTCGGAAACGCTGCAGGTACATATCCTGAACGTTGTAGTTGTCGTTGTGCTTGACAGCTTCGTCAAGCATCGCGAGAACATCGGGTGCCATGATCTTGTGCTGGATCTTCTTGAAGGTTGCGGACTTGCCGTTGTACCAGTTCATCACGATGTCGTGCTGGAGAAGCAAATCTTCCTCGATTTGGTTCATCTTCTGACGGTATTCGGCGACCTTAACGACCATTTCCGCATCCATCTGCTTCTTGGAGAGACGGAGGATTGCACGGTAGACGGCTTCTTTATTCTTACGCCAGTCGTCCGAAGACACGACGTAGATGCAGTCGCGAGAATGGAGCTGCTTACCGTTCTTGGTTCCCAAGTTACGGTAGACTCGCATGCGCTTAGTGGAAGCCGCAGAGCCGATGGTCTTGCAAAGGCCGTGAGCGGCGAGCCATGCGTTGAATTCGTTGCTTTCAGCCGGCGTCAGACCGTCAATGCCGTTGAACTTGTTGACCACCACACGCGGCTTGCTAAGGTGGCGAGTGCCGGCAACCACGGACTTAGTAACTTCCGGAAGTTCGTCGACAACTTCGAGTTCGACGTCGGATGCCTTAGCATCGGATTCGACCGGTTCAGCGACCGGCATTTCAGCGACCGGTTCAACGGCCGGTTCTGCAGCGGCGTTCGGGTCGACCGTCGCGGTTTCGGTTTCGACGGCTTCGGACGTGCCGAAGATTTCGTCGAGGAAGGCGTCTGCTTCGTTGTCAGACATCGGGGTGAACATTTGGTTTGCCATAAGAATTACCTCTTTGAAAAAGTTGATTGTTTTTAAAGTATGCTCTAAATATAGAAAATTGATTTCAAATTGTAAATACCATTCATAATCAAAATTTCATCAGAGCAGCCGTAATTTTAGTTTTTCTCAGCGTCAGGATCGTAGAACGGCGCATCGATACCGTCGAGCGCATCCAATGCCGCCAGTTCCTTTTCCTGTTCCGTCGGTTCCTCGGGGTCGCCCTCGAGCACGTCCAGAATATCCATGGTCGCCTTATCTCGCTTAGCGAAGACTACAGCGTTCGCGTCTTTGATTACCTTATTGAACTTTTCAGGATCGTACACGATCCAGTCGTCTTCCTCGTCCGGCCGTTGTCCGTTATTGAATTCAATAAGGGTTTCCATAATGTCCATGACTTCGTTGACCGTCTTTTCGGTAGCCACGCACATAAGAGCGTCATTATACTCTTCAGTAATGCCGTTCTCTATCCATTCCTCGCCGCGGTAATCGGCGTGCAATTCTTTCAGTTTTTTCATTTGCATAGTAAATACCTCTGGCTTAAAATATAGAAAATCGGTTTTGACTTGTAAATAATTACTTTAATGAATTTAATATCTTGGTGTTCGCTGCATCGGCCAGAATGCTTCGCACACCCATAAGATTGTCATTCATCAGGAACGGCAGCAACATCTGGAACAGCTTAATATAAAAACCCACATCGTCGGATTTCCTGTTCACGGCAGTCTTATTTCTTGCATCGCCGCCCCAGCCGATCACTTTATTGGCTTCAGCCGCAACAGAATACTCGTACATGACGGAAACCGTATGGTCGTTATATTTGTCTTTACAGACCGTCGACGCGTAGACGTGCGAACACTTAATGCTCCACTGATCCTTATCGGAGCGATACGTTAGCTTAAAAGCCAGCGACACGGTCGGATGCTTGCAAAGCAAGTGTTCCCTAACCCAACTTGTCGGAACATCGATGTTGACGTTGGAAGCCTTCTTATAACCGTAGAATTTGGTGTCATTCAAAGATAACGGCAAGCTATATTCAAGGTTGTAGACGAACGTGGTGGGCTTGGCAAGCCCCGCGTCGAAACCTACGTGCAAATACTGGCTAAACGGAAATTCCTTAATCTTTGCCAGAGCCGCATCAAGGTGAGCTATCTGGTTCTTGTGAATTTGGAATGCTTCATCGAGCGTCAAATGTGTATTTATCATAATATCCTCTTGTTTTACCTAAATATAGAAAAACCGAGCTTAATATAAGCCCAATTTAATTTTGATTTTTACTTCAGAACACCTAAAGCCTTGTCAGTCGCCATATTGTACATGGCCTGTTCGGCTTTATACAGATCATCCTCGATTACGGCGGGAATCAGGTCAGTCAAAGCACCCTTAAGCCATTCGACGTCATTCGTTGCATGGCTGACAGCTGAAGACTTTCTGGCGTTGCCATTCATAGCACGCTTGATAATACCGTATACGGAATCCTGTCCGACGTCTTCGTAAATCGACGGGTTAATATAATCCTTTATTTCAGTATTGCCATGCTTACGACGGATTCGCTTGTAGATGTAACAACAGACATTCCTGAGCTTTACAGTATAACTGCCGGATTTCTTGCAAGTAATCTCGAAGTTAATAGAATAATGGCTTTCCGGATCAATGGCGGCTGGAATCATATCAATCAGCTTAAAGCCTATTCCCGGACCCTGATATGACATAAACTGGGTGTCTTTCATGTGGAACGGAATGCGGTACTGGCAATTCGCCTTAAGGTCTTTATTCGGATCGTCCATATAGGCAAGCTTGCATGTCAGCATGTCTTGCGCCGGGAATGTCTTAATAAGCTCGGCGAGCGTATCGAACGCAGCGGCCTTCTGCTTAATGGAA
>Ga0265301_10001783_pt1 | contig 26946 bp, 34 predicted proteins | sample AusTroGonzalo_MG_2_FD_193488 | JGI IMG/M metagenome (GOLD analysis project Ga0265301, IMG submission 193488) | Bovine rumen microbial communities from tropical cattle in Woodstock, Queensland, Australia - Gonzalo_04 | ecosystem: Host-associated > Mammals > Digestive system > Stomach > Rumen ... | reverse complement strand
CGGTGCAGGCGTTCAGGAAAGCTGCCCACTTGCTGTGTACCCAAGTAGCAAATGCGGATAGCTTGTACCACACGCTGTTAGTTGCGTCCCATGCCACCTGGTCGCCGGCACCGACGGCGAGAGAGCCGTCGGTGAGCGTGCCGGAGTCAGTCACGATGTAGGAATCGCCGTTCTTCATGCCAGTCAAGGCATTTACTTGCGCGACAGTCTTGTCGTCGAGGGACACGGTGACGAGCCTGTTGTTCAGCTCGCTCTTGTACGATACCTTGTTGGCGTCAATCTTCCTGGTACCTGCGGTGGCCCCGTCCAGTACCATATAGTCATTGGCTGCCGGGGTGGTTGCCTCGTTTTGAAGTTCGTGTATGGTCAAGTCTGCCATTTTCAAATTCTCCTTAGAAATTCCTTTGTTCGAACTGGCGTGCCTTCAGGTTGCCAGCCCCGTAGCTGATGTTGTCCCAGTCGTCAGTTATAAGTCCGTACTCTACAGCCACCTTGCTTGATGAAGAATACAGGCCTTGGCCGGAGTATATGCCCCCGGCCTTGTAGATCGTGCCTCGTGCGTACAGGGTCGGCTTCATCCTAGTCCCCTATGTAGACCTCAGCCTCGAGTTCGACCACCGGGTAGACCGCCTGGCCGACGAAGTTGTCCTGGATGTTGAAGTCGTCGCATGTGACCTCGCTGCCTGCCTGGATGCCGAGGGAGCTGCCGTCCTCAGAGATGGCCAGCTCGAAGTCCTTGTCCTCCCACTCGTTCCACTCGGCGAACTCCAGCTTGCACGAGTTCTGGCCTGCGAACGGGGAGCCCTTGCCTTCCAGGACCACGAGGGAGGCAGCAGTGCCGTCCAGCTTCGGCTGGAGTCCCGGGGCGCCGGAGGAGATCAGCCTGGCCCTCTTGACCCTTACCACCTGGCCTGCGTTGAATGTCACGCCAGTCCAGCCTGTCCTCATGTCAGACAGTGCCAAGGCAGTGTCGGCTGCCGCGGAGGATGAGGCGTTCCTGTCAGCGCCTGTGAACGTGTAGTCCAGGCCTGCAAGTGAGGCCCTGAGGGCCATCAGTCTGGGGGAAGAATTGGTCATATAATAAAGTTCCTTTTTGACTTATGAATAAACTGTCATTCCTGTGTCGCCAGCATACATGGCGTACTGTTGCCTAGGACCAAGATACTGTCGCCGTCCGAGGTGACGATGCCGTCGCCGTTGTCAGTAACCAGCCTGTCGTCTGCCCTGCCCACGGTGGCGATCTTAACTGTACCTCCCAGCAGGCAGATATGGTTGCCGTCAGAGTCGACAAGGAGGTCACCGCTGCCGGTCTTGAGCCTGCCAGGCCTGCCGAAATTCAATATCTTCGTACTTATAATCATCGTGCCTCCGTCCCTTCAACACCGTCGACATAGAACGGGTTCGGCAGCTTTAGGCACTGGCACTCACCTGGCCTGTCAAGGTACTTCACGTCCTTGTAGTCCAACCTGTGCACAAGTGCACATGCAGTTACCACATGGGAGCCATCGAACCCCTTCGTGTTGATACACGGTGCAGTACCAGGCTTCCATGCGGACATCAAGGCCTCAAGGGAGCCTGGCCTGACGGACACGTCCGAGTCGACCAGGAGCACGAATTCGTACTTGCCAAAGTACCTCCTCAGAAAGATGTCCTGGAGCCTGGCCCTGTTCACATTTATGTTCTCCTCCCTGACCCTGCTGACAGTGTCAAACTCCGATATAAGCCTCGGCATGTCTATTCCCAACGGGGCCACTATTGTGCCCTTCAGGACAGGAGTTATGGCAAGGACATTGTTCACTATATGACCCTGCCTACAAGAGAATACGATGCACTGTCGTCGGCGGTGGACCTGCTGAGAACGGGGTAGTCATATATGCGACATATCGTATACGCCGATATGCCCTCCCCGACCTTTTTCATGTACATGTCAAACATGTACGCGCACAGATCGGGTGAATCGAGTACGATGCTGATTGACAGATCGTTGTTGGCCTCGTCGATGAAGTTCAACAGCACGCTTGAACATGTGCTGGCCGCGGCACTGACAATCAACTTGCAGTGTATCGTGTCGGTGCTGTCGGTAACCAGGTCGATTGAACCCGTGTAGTTCGCCACATTGTAGCACTTGCCGTCTTCAAATACGATGTCGGTAGGGTCGACAACGATCACATTCTGCATGACATCCAAGTTTGGATATGTGCTTCCATCCTTGACCTTCAATATCGTCGTGTGGCCGTCCTGTTCACTTTCAAGCGTCACATGATCTACGTCGATGTAGTGGAACTGGTCCACCTTCAACTTCTTCGACTCGAGGGAGTTGTCAGCCACATCCATGTCGAAGTCCTGCCTGCCGGTCTGGGCGGTCTTGCTGACTTCCAACGTGCCTTCAGGGGAGCTGATGTTGACCAGGTCGGCCGCAGGGAACTCGATGTCCTGCGTCTCGACGTCAATCTTGCCGTTCGCGTCCTGGGAGATCCTCTTGACAGTCTTGTTGGCCGGTATGTTGCCGACCACGACAGGCGTCTGCCTGTCCTTCTTTTCAGCTAGCGACTCGGACAATTGGCCTATTTGGCCCTCGGCCTCCTCGACCCTGTCGTCGAGGTGGTCAATGTCCTCGTTGAGTTCCTGGATTGAGCCCTCGACCCCTCGCATTTCCTCGTTCAGGTCACCGATGTCGTCCTCGACCTGGTCTACCCTCTGCTTGAATGCAGGGTCGAGTCCCACGGTGGCCTCCCGACGTCCGGATGCGGTGGCCCTGTTGGTCACCTTGATCTCTCCCTCAGTTCCCTTCACGGTGAACACTGCGCCGTCGCCTGAGGCGGGGACTATGTTGTAGTAGGGGAAGACGACATTGCCGTGCTTGTCCTGGACAATGTAGTCAAGCGGGATGTCGCCAGGCACGAAGCACTGCCACGCGCCGTTGGAGTCAAGCCTGCATGGGTTGGGGCAGAGGGCGTCGCCTTCAGCGTCCTCGAAGATGTCCGCCAGCTCGTCGCTTCCGGACAGGTAGACGCTGACAGTGCCGTCCGAGTATGGTATTCCGGACTGGTCGACGAACTGCTTCGGGATCGGTGTCAAGTATCTCATGGTCAGTAAAATTCCTCTTTTATCTGACCAATGAATAAGGCCTACTTGGCCATATTTAGGTTACTGACCTTGTGGCCACAGGAGGGACACCTCTGTTCCTCCTCGCCTATCATCTCAGCGATGCCGTCGTGGTAGGAGTTCTGCTCCTCTATCCATGACTGCCAGCCGAACATGGCCGTGCTCAGCACGTAGCCGCAGTCCTCGGAATGCTCGTACTTCCTCCAGGCATAGGTGATGCAGTGGATGGTCATGGAGTCGACGGCCTCGTCCTTCACCTCGTCGAATGCCATCTCCCGTTTCTTGGCGATGGTGGATATGGCCTCGCTGATGTTCGGCCAGCTGGCCACGAGCACGCAGCAGTGCCTGAGCCAGCCCCAAAGCTGGAGATACTCACCTTCCGGCAGCATGACTATCTCGCTCCTACGGATCACCCTGCGCTTGAGGTTCTCCTTGTTTATGGCCTTCATGGCCAGCAGCAGCCTGTCCATGCCCTCAAGGCACTCTTTTGTAAGTTTTCCGTAGAATCTCGACAACTTTGCCATCTTACTCTCCTGTTTGAGGGTAAAATAGCAAAATTGTAAGCGAAATGGGCGATTTTCAAAAATAGTTGTCGAGGGCTGCCTACAGGCGTCTGTCGATTACGTCGTATGTCAGCTCAGCCGACATGCTGAAGTCGCTGTCTCCCCCGGTCGTCAACCCGTAGAGGGCGACGGTCGCGTACTTGGCAGGGTAGTTGAAAAGTTCGAGGTAGCCAGGCCACGTTGCGGACTTCAACGGCGTCTTCAGCTTGAACGTGTAGCCGGACACGAATTCCGTCTCGAGGACCTGCCTCACGGCGAACACCAGGCCGTTGGCGGCAGCCAGCCTCGGCTCTATGGTCAAGTACACCCTGAAGCCGGACGTGCCGACCCTGAAGAATGACGCGGTGTCGAAGTAGGTGCCGGCCCAGTTGTACACGCCTGCACTCGTCTGGCCCATGCCTGAGTCGAGTGACTTCGGCTTGACCAGCGTGAGAGGGGCGAGCTGCGATATGTACTGAGGGGCGTAGGCGTCCATCAGGCCTACAGGCCTGACAGTGAGTGTGACGGCCTTGGGGCCTGCGGAGTCCCTGAGGAACGAGCCGGTGTTGCCCTTGTATACATAGCTGTGCGAGTAGTCGTCGGCGACCAGGTATGTCCTGTCGATGATGATCGGCATGTCAGAGCCGAGGCCGTCGTTGCCTACCCAGTGGCCCATGACGAGGGAGTTCTGGGTGGTAGGCACGACGTTGTGGAACCCTCCTGCCATGAACCGGTTGTAGTCCATGTTCACGCTGACGATGCCGTCCTTGTCCGTCTGGTTGATGATGCTCGAGATGTCGTTTCTCAGGAAGGTGGAGTTGGCCACGAGCATGGGCTGGGTGACCCTGGAGTTGACGACCATCGTCTCAGCCAACTTGGCAGTAATGGGGCACTTGATGTCCACGTTGTCGATGTACAGGCTGCCGTTCACCACAGTGATGTGGGAGCCTTCCAGTGCGCCCCTGCGGAGTATGAGGTTGTTCACGTTGGCAGCAGCCTGAGTGAATGTCAGCCAGCAGTCCACCGCGTTCAGCTTGAGGCTCGTAGTGAGGCTTCCCTGGGTGGACCAGACGGTGCCGGAGATGTTGTGCAGCTCGGTGCTGCCTACCAGCTCCACGTTGTCGAAGGTGCCGTTCTCGACTATGCAGTCCGGCAGGAGGGAGGCGTCCTTGACTGTGCCCTCAGCGAGGTCACCGTAGTCCGGTTCCTGCTGCTTGTTCTTCAACGTGACGTACGTGGTGGCGTCCTTGCAGTTCTGGACCAGGATCGTGCAGCCTTGGATGGTCAAGTTCGCCCAGTTGTAGTTGTCAGCGAACCAGTCCGTCTTGATTGTCGAGTTCGCTATCGTTACGGCTCCGGTGATCTTCTTGAAGGAGGTTATGTCGCAGCCGTTGAATGTAAGCCCGCCCGTAAACCTCTCGATGTCCACCTTTATGCCCTGCCAGGCCCTCGGCCTCTCGTTGAGCTGGGAGTCAAGGACGAGCCTCTCAGTAGGCGACAGCGTGCAGTTGGCGTATGTACCTTCCCATCGGCTGTAGACTGTCGGGTTGACCAGTGTGATGGAGCCGTTCGTGTTGCCCCCGCACCTGACATTGACTATCCCGTCGATGCTTGCGGAGAGCCCGTCCACGCAGAACACTCTCGCCGTGGTGGCGGAGTCGACGTCGTAGAGCGTGAGGCCTGAAATGTCGTAGTAGATTGCAGTGTCGGTCACGGGGAAGTACAGGCCGCAGCCGTTCCTCCTCGCGTACGCACCGGCGTTCTGGATCGCGTACCTCTGGGCCGTGTCAGCTGCCGAGGCTGAAAGCGGGAAGGCGCCGAAGTTCCTAACGTCGAGGTACCTCGGGCACTGGTCCATCATCCACCTGCCTCGCTGCACGCCCTGGACGGCGACCACGCTGCCCCCGTCGTCAGGGTCTGTCTCAGTGCTGTCCCACCTGTAGTACACTGCAGGCGCGTCCCCTGCGGCGTTGTAGCCCAGCAGGAGGATGACCTCAGGGTCGCTCAGGGCAACGGTCTGCTTCAGTTCTGCCATGGTGCCGACTGCCCTGCACCCGCCGGCGGTAAGTGTTACCCCGATCGTGTTGTACCTGTCAATCGCGGAGCCTTGCTCGTCCCAGCTCTCCTGCTCCTCGTCCTCCGACATGGTCCCGTGCCCGATGTACTTGTCGAACACGATAAGGTAGTCGTGGTCGTCCAGGAACACCTGTGGCTCGAGCTGGCCGGAGGAGTTGGTGAACACCGACGTGCCGTTCGGGATGAACTGGTTCGTGGCGTTGTCCCTCGCGTAGACGATGGACGGCTCCCCGTCAAGGTTGTAGAAACGGGCCCTACCGACCAGCGGGGCCCCAATGTTGTCAAGATACGAAGCGTATGCAGTCAGCTGCCTCATCTACTTCCTCCCAGTCTTTTCCTTCCATTCGTTGTAGAGGTAGGTAAGCGGGTCGTTCGCGTTGGGTGCGAAGCCCATCTCCCACATCCTTATGAGTTCGGGGTCTGCGCCCATCACGTCCTTCAGGCCTTGGCTGAACTCCACGTCCTTTGCCTTCTGCCCCTTGGACCTCTGCCTCATCGTCTCGATCCTGGATGCAGCATCGACGCCTGCGTTCACCACCTTGTCGAGCGTAGTCTCAGGCATGGCAGGCTTGATGGCCTTGTCGTAGTTGGCTTGCCACTGCTTGCTCACCTTGCCAAGCCACTCGTCAGCGACGTCAGACTTGTTGACCAGCTTGCCGCCCAGCTCGACCATGTCATCGGCCGTCGACGTGGCCCTCATCTCGAGAGCCTTGTTGATGTCAGACCTGGTGGGCGGCTCAAAGTACTTCTTGGACCAGTCGGGGTCCATCACGATGTCGGTGACTGTCTCCCTTGTCAGCGGGAACTCGTCGGCTACCCTGTTCGGTGACTCATTGATGAATTCCGCAGCCTTGTCCAGCATCGTGTTCCTGGCTTCCTGGGCAGCGTGGTCGCCGCCTTCAGACTGCAGGATCGCCTGGGCTGTCTCTTCCTTCAAGTTCCTTGCGGAAGCTGCCTCAGCCTCCGCTGCGTCGGCTTCCATGTTCCTCAGCCTCCTCATGATGGGAGAAACGGCTTTTCTCCCTCCCATCCTGCTGAGTACCGATGCAGCCATACCTATCACAGTAGGCATCGTGGCAGATACAAGGCCGACATTCCTTATGCTCTCAGGATCCCAGTCGTAATAGTTCGATACGCCCTGCCTTGCGGCCTCAATGGCTGCATCGAGCCCTCCCTGAATTCCGGCCCTGGCAGCGGGGTTGCGTGCAATGGCGCCTGCTGCACCTCCAGTTAGGCCTGAGCCGATGCCGACCAGGGCGTCCTTGGCTATCGCCTTGGCCAGGCCCCAGCTGTCAACCTTGCCGCTCTTGATGGCCTGGCTGCCCCAGCGGGAGAGTTCAGGCCAACCCATCTGCAGGAGGGAGCCAACAGTGCTCTCCTCGAAGGCGTTTGCGAGGGAGTCCCTGTACCTCTGGCCTTCAGCGGCCATCGCCCTGAGGTCGTCCTGCATGCGCCTTCGTGCCATCACCTTGTGCTGCTCCCTGATGTGCTCGCGGAGGTCTTCGGGGGTCACGCCCATGCCGGCTGCAGCTATGTCCAGCTCTACCGGGTCGTCAGAGATCCTCATGAGGTTGGGGACAGTTGCGGTGTCGCCAGGAACCCTCATCCTGTACTGGCTGCCTGCAAACTCAGGCGCCTTCCTCAGCTCCTCATAGGAGCCGAGCTGCCTGGGAGGCCTCATGGCGATTGTCGGGTTCATCTTCAGGTAGAGGTCGTGCTGCCACTTAGGCAGGCCATAGACAACTTCCCTGTAGTACGGCATGAGCACCTGTCGCTTCCACTCGTACGCTGCAGCGTCAAACTGCGCCTGGCTCTGGGCCGTGCGCATGCGCTGGACTATCTCGCTGGCGACCTTGGACCTGCCTGTGCCCCTCACCCACCTGCTTGCGGGCTCGCTGGCGAAAGCCTGCCTGACCTCCCATGCCCTGTCTTCAAAAGGATATGCTCTTGACATGCTAGAAACCCCAGTCCCTTCCTTTCGGGTGCATCCTGCGCACTGTGGCGTTGATGCCTGCCCTGATGTCGTTGTACTGCCTCATCATCTCAGGCGTGACCCTGTCCGGGTTGGCCCTGATGAAGCCTTCAAGTTCCATTCGTTCACGTTGGAGGTTGTTGAGGTAGCCTTGCAGCTCGTTGCCGCCCTTAGTGGTCGGCACTGCAGCCACGCTCTGTTCCGGCCTGTTCGGGTCGAAGCCCATGAGGCCGAGCCTCGTGTTCAGCCCCAGGGAGTAGTTCTGCCCCAGGTTGGCCTGCGCCTGCTCAGCCCTCTGCGCGTTGATCATGTCCTGCTGGGCGATTATGGTCGCGAGGGACTGGCCTGCGCCTACGAGGTCCTCATAGCTCGCCGGGTTCTGGATTCTGGACATGGCGAACTGGGCTCCGAGGCCGTAGCCGGAAAGGTCCTGTCCGCCGTACCTCGAGAGGAAGTCCTTGCGGAGGTTCGTCATCGCCATGGCCCTGTTGAGCCTCTCAGACCTGAGCCTTGCCTGCTCCTCGTTGTACCTGGCGTCCTGGATGGACTGCCTGTCGAGCTGGTTCTGCCAGTTCCTCTGCCTCCACCGCTCGGCCAGTTCAGCCTGTCGCTGCTGGTCCTCGTACTGCCTCTGTTGCTGGTAGGCATTGGACCACCTGTCTGCCGTGTCGGCTATGCCATTTCCTATGCCCTGGGCGATGTTGCCCCAGGCCTCATACTTCCTGCGCCTGGCCTCGTCGTCCTGCCTCCTGATGTCGGAGAAGTCGAGGGGCGAAAAGTTCACTTGCTGCATTGTCTTCCTCCTATACGAGTGAGGCCCTGGTCTGAGCCAGGGCGTTGCCGAGGTTCAGCCTGTTGGCCAGCAAGACGTCTTGCTGCTGTTGGTCGAACTGGATGTCACCCCTCAGGCTGGCCATCTGGGTCAGAACACCTTGCTGAAGCGCGTTCAGCTGGTTCTGCTTCTGGTTGATGTAATCAGTGTATGCCCCATAGTCGAAACTCCTCTCGCCGAGCATCCTCTCATACGCCTTGTCATACAGCGACTCGTCCTTCTCGAGGACGTTCCTGGCTATCGACTCTAATGCTCCGGAGGAGTGGCCTAGGCCTGCGCCTGCAGCGGTGTGCTGGGTGGCGGCAGCTATGTCCGACAGGATTGCCTCCCTTTGGGGGTTGAGGTAGTCTTCGACGTTGTATTTAGTCTTGTCAAAAGGCTCGTAGTCGGTGTAGACGTATGCGCTCGGGTCGTAGGACGACTTCAGTGCCTGGTAGGCTGCCAGGTCGGAAGGGGACGAGAGCGACGTCTGCCCCCTCGCTGCCTCCTCGAGTATCTGGTTGGCCCGCTGTTCCCATGCGGAGATTTGCTGGTTGGCCTGCTGCCTCCTGCGCTCAGCTGCCTTCCTTTCCTGGGCTGCGCTGTACGCACCAGTAATGCCGCTGACCAAATTGCCAGCGAGGCCTGAACCGCCGGCGATGAGTGCCGCTGCCGTTATTGGTTCCATATTGAAATTCCTCTCTTTTGTCTCATGAATAAGGCTATTTTCGACATGTGGTGCCAGTCACGTCCATCCCGTAGAGGGCGAAGCCGATGTTCTCGGACGTGCCCACCTCCACAGTCAGGTACTGTACCTTGCCGAGGTTCCTGAACACCGTGTCGTAGTCGTACCTGCCTGCGTTGCCGAGGGAGTAGGTACTGGACCTCCTCCACGTGGCGCCGTCAGCCGAGTACCTCAGGAACACCTGCGGGGCGTGGCCGAGCGTGAGCGGGTAGTCGCCGTTGTTCGTTATCAGCTTGATGGCCCCTATCTTGAAGGGCTTGTAGTCGGAGGACAGTATGCCGCCGGCCCTCTTCCTCAGGATCGGGGTGCTGTCGTGCTCGTTCCACTTCTCAGTGGTCGCCTTTACCAGGACGCCGTCGCCCTGCAGCAGGACGTCGCCTTCAGCAGACGGGACTGCGGAAGTGTACCTGAAGCATCCTTCCTGCCCGTTCGGCTGCCTGGAGCCGACCCTCGTCCATCCGTTCTCCCTGATGTCATAGACCAGGGTGAGGTCGTCCGCAGGGAAGTCGAGGACGTACATCGGGTGGGACTTCCACTTGAAGATGAAGGCCCTCGCCAGTCGCTGGTCACACCTGGCCATGATGTCCTCTATCTCGTCTGTCGAGATCCTGGACGGCCTGGCGTCCGGCCCCATCATGTAGACCGAGCCGTCACCCATGAGGGAGCTGCCCAGCCAGAAAATCTGCTCGCCGTAGAGTTCCAGTGAATACGGGGCCTTGATGCCGATGTTCTGGGCTGCAGTGTCGGGGGAGGCGAACGGGCTCTCGATGCTGTCCTGGAACGTGAACACCTGGAAGGAACGCTCGCCGAGAGTGAACAGCCTGGAGCCGTTGGAGCACCCGGCGAGGGTGTTGTCAGGCTGCCATTCCGAGAATGTCCACTTGCCGTAGCCGTTTGTCGAGCCGAGCTGCATGATGTCATCGTCGTCGCCCTCGAACGGGTACTGCACTGACCTGTAGAACATGTCAGTGCCTGCCGCGCCCACGACCAGGTAGCCGTACAGGTACGCCACCCATGCCGGCCTTATGAGGTCGGTGTCGCTGGCATCAGAGCCGTATGCCTTGGGCATCGCTATCGTCTTGAAGTCAGCCTTCTGCTCTATCGGCGCCAACGTGGTGGTTACCGCGTACACGTTCACGCCGTCACAGAGAACGAGATGGGGTGCAGCCTTTCCGTAGCCTGACGTCTCGCAGAAGGAGCACTTGCCCGACCCTGCGATGTCGCCTATCTCGTACGGGGTTATGCCTCCCTCGTCCTCGATGAGGAGGTACAGCTTCCTGCCCCACACGCCATAGACGGCAGGCTTGCCGTCGTCGTTGCCACGTGAGACCCTGTATGTCCCCTGCGGCTGGCCCGCCACGGTGTCCGACTCCAGCCTGTAGCCAGGCATGGGCCTGAGGATCGCGGTGAAGGCATGCTCGCCTGCATCCTTGCTCTCGACGTACATGTTGTACGTGTCAGACTTGCCGACCTTTGGCAGGATGCTCTTGCGGGTGAAGCCGACGAGGTTCGAGACGAAACTCATATTCCGAACCTCCGGCAGATGAACGCGCCGGTGTAGAGCGGGCTGTAGTGGCGTTCGTCCTTGCGGACGATCCTCCTGGTGTTGGCGTTGTTGGCCATCACCTGGTTCTCCAGCTTCTCCATCATCGACCTGTAGTTGTTCAGCTGTGTCGGGTCGGAGTCGGCGTCCTCGGAGAGCAGGCCCACTGTCGTGGCCAGCGTCAGGAGTTCCTTGTAGACTTCCGGCAGCTCGATGTAGTCGTCGTTGCCAAACTTCATGCTCGTGTTGTAGACGACCTTCAGCTCCCTGTCCAGCTGGTATTCAGGGAGGAGCAGCTTGACCTTGTTCTCGCCTACGGGGTGGGAGCAGTAAATCTCGAGCCCGTCATTCGAGTAGAACGAGGAGAGCGGGACGAAGTCGAGGTTCCTGTACGCGACGCCGTGTTCATTGTGCCTCCTGGACATTACGCCCACGATCCTCTCGATGTCAGGCACGACCTTGTCAGGTATGTAGTCGCAGCAGTCGAGGCTGGCCAGCTTCTCCTCAGGTGTAGTCCCTGAGGATGCATTCATCCAGACCTTCTCTAGGCCTGACGGGGTCATCACCTCGCCCACCCTCAGCCACTCGTTGTCGTCAATGGTGTGCCCGAAGTCCTTCCCGACGCCGAGCCTCCTCGGGTCAGGCAGCTCGGATCGTGTAGGGGCAGTGTGCATGACCAGGCCCCTCTTCATGTTGTACTTGCCTATCACGCACTCCAGCGTGGAGTCCATCGTCAGGACCTTCTGGAATGCGGTGATGAGGTTGCTGTCAGAGTAGGCAGAGAGGGCGGAGTTGAAGTGCGCCCTTGCCTTGTTGAGTTCCCTGGCGTCTGCCGGGGAGCCGTCCTCGATGTGGTTCGCCCTGCTCAGGGCTTGAAGCAATAGGTCCTTTACCCTCATTTCCTGTTCCTCGCGCTTGACGGCAGCTTGCCGATCCAGTTACGTGCGATGTAGCTTCCTATCGAAGGGGCACTCAGGCAGCGGGAGAGTCCCTGCAGCCCGCCGATCTCGTTGACCGGGAACGAGTAGTTCTTGCCGTTCAGGTTGAACGTGACTGCGGAGCCTGACGCGTTCAGGCCTGCGTCCCCCACCCAGCTGGATGAGAGGATCGCGGTGTTGCCGAACCTGTCGCGCCTCATGTACCTGTCCGCCGGGATGCCGTTCATCGGCCTCAGCAGGGGGTTGAGGAAGCGCTTGGGCTCATACTTGATCGCCCACTCGCGTGCCTTCTGGCTTGCTGCCTGCCTCCACGCCCTCATGGCCCCCGGGTTGCGGAGGATGTTGGCGGGCGGGTTGTGCCTCAGGAGCCACTCAGTGGTGAGCTCGGCGATGTGCTCGTCGTTCATGGCCTTGGTCTGCGGGACCAGGGCCTGGTAGAATTCTGGCTCATACCGCCAGTTGTGGGGACCGGATGAGTCACCGCCGTTGTACCATACTCTAAACTTCATAGGAATTCCTCAGGCTATGAATAAGGCATAGCGAGGGAGCCGACAGGGGACTGCATCGGGCTGGCAGGTATATAGTTACTGGCTTGGACGCGTTGTCGTGCCAGGTGCGTACAGGACAGCGAAGGCCACCCGTGGTTAGGGTGGCCCTGCTTGCTATGTTGGTATCTGGAAGTTCCTAGTATCGGCAGTCGTCCAGCAGCTCGGTAGGCATCATGTCGAACGCCCTCCTCCTGGCCCTTAGGCCGGGGTTGGACCTCATGAGTTCGTCAAACTCCATTACGGCCTTGTCGCCGAGATCGTAATGGAGTTCATCGGCCTCACGCCGGGCCTTGTCGAGCAACATCCGCCTGTCCTTTACGTCCTTCGGGGCGTACGCCAACGCATCTGCATTGCCGTCGTACCAGTCGGAGTCGGTTCGTTCCCAAAAGCGTTTCACCGCCTGGTCTCGTCTGTCAAATCTGTCAAGTGCGTGTTTCCTGGCCTTCAATGTCCTGGCCAGCCTGTCGAGCATCGTCTCGGCTGTCTTGGGCATATCAATATTCCTCCGGGAAGAGATCCTCGAGGTAGGGCATCATCGCGTTATATTCCGCAGGGAACTGCTCGCGGACTGCCTCACGATTGGGGAAACGCTGGTACATCTTCCTGAGGTAGTCCTTGTATTCGTTCTCGATCATCTCATCCGCACGGGCCTCGAGTTCGAGTTCGCCCATTCGTGTAAGGTGCCAAGGGTATTGATTGACAGCCCGGAACTGGGGATAGGATGGTGCTCCACGCCAAATCGGGCGCTCGACGATTTCTTCAAGCCGAACCGGATGATAGGATAACGCCTTACCATCATTATAATCGAATCCATCATCCCTCCAGCCACGAGGGACTTCCTCATCGGTATAATAACGCCAATATCTTTGCATCATCGGGTTTTTGCGTTTAAAAATACCGGCGGCAGCAGCAAGTTCATTTTCCAAGTCCTGGTGCCTACCCCGTCCACTGTAATACGTATTTTTTGGAACGTCTGTTACAATGTGCGACTCATACTGGTGGTCGGACTTCCACGGACGAGGAACTGTTCCTTTTCGCATCTCGACAGGACCAACGAACGTCCGAGGGTCCTGGCGTACTGCCTTGCCAGGTTGTAGGCCCTTCCTGCGAAGGGCAGCTTCATAAAGTGCTTTCGCTTGTTTGCTTAACGGCATATCAGTTACCTCCTGGCTCTATTATAGCCATTGTTGCGAAGTGTGTCTATGTACAGCTTGGCGTTCGCACGCTTCTGGTCGCCCATGGTCCTCATGGCGTCCAAGGCAAGCCGTTCATCTTCCTGTTCAAGTTTCTTTGCAGCCTGGACGTCCTTGGCTGCCATCTCAGCCTCGTCCTTGTTCATCTGGGCCTGGAACTTCATCCAGTCGAGCGTCTGCTGGCCCTTCATGTTGCCCATCTGCATGTTCAACTCGTAGTTCTGCTTCTCGAGTTCCTGGTTCTGCTGCGTGACTTCCTGCAGCTGCTGGGTGGCCTGGTCGAGCTGCTGCTTCATCTTCTCGATCGCGTTGATGAGCCCGCCGACGTCCTGGCCTTCCGTGAGCTGGAGCCCGCAGTTGGCCTTGAGGTCCTGCTCGAGGCCCTTCGCCTCAGGGGAGTCGATCGTCTTGGCCAGCCTGATGGCGCAGAGTTCCTTGTGCTCAGGGTTGACCATCTCGGCGACTGCCTGGATTTCAGCCCTGGCCTTCATGTTGGCCGTGATGACTGAGGGGCCTCCCTCGAGGGTGAACTCGGGGACGACTCCCTTGTTGAGGATGCCGAGCATGATGTGACCCAGCATGTGGCAGGCCTCCTCGGCGTGCAGGTAGAGCCTCTGCACGTTGCTCTCGGAGTTCAGCTGCTGCTGCATTACCTCGTACGCGGTCCTCTGGGTCGTGTCGATGCCTGCGAGGTTGACGCCTGAGATGTCCTGCATGGACTGGCGGCCTTGCTGCATGACTGCAGAGATGTCGTTCGTCGCGAAGGTGTCCGTGTGTATCTGCGGGGGTGCGGCTCCGTCAGCGTCGTTGTAGACGAGCGTGAGTGCCGAGCTGTTCTCGAAGTCCTCGAAATAGCCCTCGCAACCGTTGGTGGCCCTCTTGCCGGCTATCACCCTGACGTTGCTGCAGCGCCTCATGCGGACGCCCTGCATGGTCCTGGCCACGCTCATCTCCTCGATGTCGGGGAGCATCTTCTGCACGTAGCCGGTAAACACCATGCCGTACTCGCGGTCGTAGGACTCGTAGCCTGCGAAACGGACGATCGGGATCGTGTCGGTGTCCAGTCGGACAGGGTCCTTGACCAGCTTGTTGCCGCAGATGGTGTACATCATCACGTACGTGCGCCTGGTCTGCATGCCGGTGGCCGGGTCGGTTACTGTCTCGGACTCCTTGCAGAAGTAGGAGACGACCTGGACCTTGTCGGTCTTGTCCTGCCATGCCGTGATGTTCGTGAACGAGAGCACGGGCTGGCCGGTCGGGTAGTCCAGCGGGACCACGTCCTCGCCGAATTCCCTTCGTGCCTTCTTGATGGATATGTACTTGACGAGGGCCCCTTCCTCGGCGTCCTCGCCAGACGGCTTCACGCAGTCGGGGTCAAACGCGACCATCTTCTGGTCAGTGATGAACTCGATGTTGGGGACTACGTTGTCCTTGTCCAGGACTGTACCTACGACCACGTAGCCTGCAGCGCACGTGACGCCGCGGGTGAATGCCTCCTGGTACGCGTTCTTCGCCTGCTCCTTGCCCTCTATCTTGCCGATGGCCTTCTGCAGGTCCTCGCCGTTCCCTGTCTTGTCCACCACGTTCACGTGGAACGGGGACTTGGAGAAGGGCGAGGCGATCGCGTTGGTCTGGGAGTCGATGTTGTTGTACGGGATGGTCGGGATGATCTCCTTGCCTTCCTTGTCCACCATCGCCCAGCGCTTGCGGTTGTCATTCACGTTCCAAAAACCGCCGCTCGCTACCACGAGTGCCGTCTCCTGGTCCTCTATCTCGTCGGCCCAGCGGGCGCTCGACCTCTCGAGGAAGTTCTGGACCTTCTTTATGAGGCCAGCCTCGTCGGTCGGGTGTTCAATCTCTTCTGTATACTCTGCCATCATCAATACCAGCTGATGCCGTCCTCGTCAAGGCCCCTCATGGACCTGCGCTCGATGACCTCGTCCAAGGTGAAGCCAGGTTCCATGTCCACGGAGTGGAGCGGGACCATGTCCTCCTCGGAGTAGGGCCTGAAGTATGTCTGCCTGCTCGTGCCGAACGGCTTGAGGGTCCTCATCACCTTCTCCTGTGCCTGCAGGTAGGGGCCGTAGTATTCACTTGCCTCCCACTGGGCCATGTCGGGGTTCGGGTAGAGGTTGGCCACCGTGTGCCTGGCGATCCCGGGCCCTCTCGATATGACCAGCTCGTTCATGCGGCCGACGGGCTTTCCCTTCTGGCTGACGAGGTACATCCTCGCCTTGTCAAGTATGTTCGTCTTCGGCATCTTCAGATTTTTCCTTTTGTTCTATGAATAAAGTTGTCCATATAAAAAAGGAAGACCCCGGGCAGTCTGCCCGAGGCCCTGATGGAGAGTTCCATCAATTTCCCTTTTAGTCGAGCTGGTACCAGACCATCACGGCTGCGCGCGGTTCCACCAGCTTCGAGGCGAAGATGATGTCGTAGCGGGCGTCGGTGGAGAGGTTCGGGATGTCCTGGCCCTTGTTGCAGTGGACGGTGATGCCGTCGAGGGAGGACTTCTCGTACTTTGCGCCTTCGCACGGGCAGTCAGTCACGGTGCCGAATGCCTGGGCATCCTGGGCACGGATGATGCAGCCGGCGTAGTGCTTGCCAGCGGTGAGGACGTTGGTGATGGCGGCGCCGGAGAGGGTGCCGTATGCAGCGTCCGTCTTGTTGATGTTGAGGAAGGAGGCGATGTTGGAGCTGACGTCGGTGGAGTCAGAGCCGGCCTCAATCTTCGTGATGGTGTTGTTGGCCACGGTGATCTTGAGGTCAACGTTCGGGACGATGGAGTAGGCCACAGCCGTTTCCTCGTCGTTCACGTCGTTGGACTTCACGCCGCTGACCTTGACCGGGATGCCTGCCTTCCAGGTGGTGGTGGTGGCACCGCTTGCACCTGCGAGGGTGACTGCGCCACCGGCAGCGATGCTGATGGTGAACTTGCTCATGTCCACGCCTTCAACCTGCGGCACGTCAGGGATGACGCGGAGCTGGTCGATGAGCGTCCAGGAACCGACGAGGTTCATGCCGAAGCGCGGTGCAGCGAGTGCACACGGGACTGCCTGCTGGCCCTTACCGGTGAGGTCGCCCCAGATGTTCCAGTCCATGAAGCCGTAGAGGGTGCCCTCGACGTGGCTCTTCAGGAAGGAGACTGCCTTCTGGAAGGTCTGGAATGCGGAGTCGCCAGTGGCCACGAAGACGTTGCCGATGGAGGCGAGGTCTTCCATGATCGTTTCCTTGATGCCCTTCTTGGCCAGCTTCTGGCCGATGCGGGCGTCAGAGGCGTCCTTGCCGATCGTGGTGATCTGCTTGTCAAGGGCGAGGATGTTGTACATCACGCCTGCGTCCTTCAAGGTCACCGGGACCTGGCGCTGGGTGATGTTGGTGGCGGAAAGGGTGTTGGCGCTGTTGGCAGTCACCTTGGCGATGGATGCCTGGCCGAGGTTGGTGGTCTTGTAGTAGACAGTCTCACCGTTGCCCTTGCCTTGGATTTCGGATGCGATGCCGCGGTCGGCACCGGCGTAGAGGTATGCGCCATCAACGACTGCACCGAGTGCGAGGCTGATGACCTTCTTGTTTTGGATAGTAGTATTTGCCATTTTGCAAACTTCCTATAGTTATGCCTGCCCGTACAGCTGCTTGAACATGCTGTCGGCCAGTGCGGATGGGTCTGGTTCACCGCCGCCTTCACCTCCCTTGGTCAGGGCGCCAGTGACTTGCGGCCTCGTCTGTGCAGGTGCAGCCGGTTGAGTGGCTACGGGCTTCCTTTCAGGTAGCTGGAACCTGGGCCTGCGAGGCTGTTGTGTAGTCTGGGGTGCAGCTGCCGGCTGGGCTGCAGGGGGAACTTCCGTCCCTGCTGTCGGCTGGGCTGCGGGCTGGGCCTGCCTCCCGCGGTTGAAGAACGCGGCGACCTGGGACTCGAGCCTCTGGAGCACCTGCTGGCGTTTGGCGTTGCCGATCGCCGGGTTGCGGTACTGCCTGAAGAGTTCTTGCTGCAGTTCACCGTTCTTGTAGATCACGTTGCGCATGGCGGGTTCGTACGGGCTGTCCTTCAGGTAGTCCATGATGACGTTGTCAGGGTCGACCTGGCCGCACATGTACTCGAAGGCCTTGCTGTAGTGGCCGTCCAGCTGCCTGTAGCCTTCCTGGGCCTCGGGCTTGCTGTAGCACTGGTTGATCTTTTCTTCGTAGATGTCTTCAGCCTCAGAGGAGGCATATTCCTGCAGGTCAGCGTCCATGTCGTTGAGGCGTTGGGCCGCGCTGGCTCGCCATGCGAGGAACTGCATGCGCTCCTGCGGGTTCTTGAAGACGGCAGGGTTGAGGTCCTTGTAACGGTCGAATTCCTGTTTCAGCTTGTCGAATGCCTCTTGGGTCTTCTTGGCCTTGCGCTTCCACTTCGTGGCGCTGTACTCGGCCTTCTCGAGCCTGCTGAAGGGCCTCCTGCTTTGACCACCGGCCGGTTCCTGGCTGCCGCCTTCCGGAGCGGGAGCTGGTTCGCCTGCGGGTGTACCCCCATCCTGTTCGCTGCCTTCTGCAGGGGCTGCAGGGGCAGGCGCCGGCTCAGCTGGCTGTCCTTCGGGTTCGGAATTGCCCTCCTGTTCGGTCGGCTGGTTGGCGAGTTCGGACTCGAGAATCGAGTCAAGGTCCATGTTTGCCATCTTTTCCATCGGCATAACTGTCTCTCCTTACGTGGACTTGTCGCGCCACGCTGCGGTATGTTTATGTTTGTATATGAATAAAACGCCCCCTGCGTACTGCAGAGGGTGTTTCAGAAGTAACAAGGTATATTTACTAGGTCACTGTGTCTCGTCGGCCAGGAGGCGGCTAGCGATAGCGATCGGGTAGTTCGGGGAGGGGTCTCCTTCCCCACTGCTTCCTCAGGCTCTCGATGTCGTTAAAAAGGCCTTCATAGTCGCCATAGGCCTCCTGTTTGAGGAGTTCCTGTTCCTCAGGTAGGAACCTCATGCCATACGGCGTCTTCGGGTTCTCGAAGAGGGCTGCCTCGTACCATTCCTCGCCCATCGGGATCCGGTCCCTGTAACGATCGAAGAATTCCTCGCGGGTCTCGGGATACCTCATTGTCCTGTCGGCATACGGGTCGCGATAATACTTTTCGGGAGTCCTAGCTCCCCACGGTGCATAGCCACGTTGGTTGGCGTACTCGATGCGCATAGCGTTCTCGAGGTACTTCCTCCTGGCTGCCTCCTCCTCGACCACATCAAGCCACCTTTTCATAGTCGGTTCGGTTCGGGTGGTATTCAGGCATCTGGGCATAGCGTCTGTTCAGCCTGTTCATCAGCATCTGCTTTCCTGGCAACTTTGGCATTACCTACCTCCGAAGTATTCACGCATGTACATCCTTGCCTCAGCGGGTGTGAGACCGCGGCGGAGCAAGTTGTTGTAGGCGATGGCGTAGCGACGGCTGAGGTCCCTGCCCATGGCCATGTTGGCTGAGCGTTGCTGCATGGCGCGCTGGTAGTTCCTGTAGCGCGGGGTCATGGTCTGCTCCTGCATGCGGTATCTAGGAGTAAACAATTCCCTTTCGTTATCCACCGCTGCATAGTATGCATCCTGGGCAGCATCAAAGTCTTCGTAAATTTCATCCGGATCGCGTGCACTGGATGGCCAATAATCTCTCAGGTTGCTGCTCGGCAACTCAACATCTTCCAGGATGTCGGGATTGACCTCATCAAAATCCTGGTAGTCGAGAGTAGAGGACCAGTCGTCTGCCATATCGGACTTTGCCTCTTCAACAGCTTCGCGCCATTCCTCTTCGTACTGGTCCTTCAAATCATAGGCATCGGCCCTCTTCTGCATCGCTGCTTCATGGCGAGGAGCGATACGGGCATCGATGCCCTGCTGATACTTCACACGTTCAGGGGTCATATTTACCCACTGGACATTGGCGACGTCCCTCAGCTTGTCGAGGTCCTTTCGTATGTTCAACGGGTAGTTTAGCGGGTCGCGAATTTCACCAGACGTCTTTTTGACACTGAACGGGGACTTCGTGATCCTCCCCTCGCTGATCAGCCTGTCCAAAACTGTCATCTTTCCTGGCATCAGAAACCCTCCTCTTCAGCCTCGGGCGGGAGTCCTTCCTCGCCAGGCTCCATGCCGCCTTCCAAGGCAGCGTCAATCTGCTCGTTCACCGTGGTGTTTACAGCCTCGACCAGGGTGTCAATGTCCGCCTGGTCAATCTGGTACCTCTCCTGAAGCTGCGTGATGAGGTCCATCAAGTCTTCACCCATAAGGTTCTCCTTGTATTGAAATTTTGCTGAAATATAAATAAACACTATGCAACTGTATACGAGAGGACGTCGTCTGGTGTCAACTTCCCGTGCAGGTGTGCCTCTACGTACCTGGAGTCGTCCAATCCCTTGAGCAGGCGGATGACCCCCTTGCACCTGGCAGCTATGTCGTCCTTGAACATTGCGAGGTTCCCCAGCTCGTTCGGGGTCGGTGCAGGGAGCAGGCAGCCGATGCAGTCAGGCATGCCGACAGCCAGCGGGTGGAGCCAGCCGAACCTCCTCGACTCCCAGCCTTCCCACTGGCTCCCGCTGTCCCCAGACAGGACGGTGGCCCGCTGCATGACCTCCGGCTTGAACTTGACCCTCACGTCGCCGTAGGTAGACAGGAGGGTGCAGTCGTTTACGGGCATGTAGCCGTACTTCTCTGCAGTCCGGATGTCGTCGTAGCCGTAGACCCTCCTGCTGTACTCCTGCCTGCTGGCCAGGTCAACTGTGCCTGAGGAACTGAGTGTCGCGCCGAAGGGGTGGAACTCGCCAGTCGCCATGAAGGAGTCGAACGCGGCCTTTGGCATCGCTATGCACGGGGAGAGCGAGGTGCAGTGCCAGTACGCGTCGAGCAGCTCCAATTGGAGGAGCCTCAGGTTGCCAACGAAGGCCCCAGACTTCTCCAGGGCCTCCCAGTTCCTCTCAGAGCGTGCCTTCGCGCGCTGCCTGAATCCTTCAATGTCGGGTATGCCTTCCATGTTCTGCAATTATAGCAAGATCACCTGCAGTTGTATATGCAGTTCCCGAATGCGTCATAGACGGGGAAGTTGTCAATGTCAGACCTCTTCAGCAGGGGGTCCTTCCACAGCCACGAGATATTTCTGAAGTCGCTTCCACCGACCGGCACGGCCACAGACTTTATGTCCTTGGTGGTCAATGGCCTGTGGAACTGGGCCTCGACATAGTCGTCGTTCCCGAGGGTCGGCCTATGGTATGACCTGAGGTCGTCAATGACCTTTCGCATCATGCGACTGTTGTATACCTCAGGGTCCTGGTCGAACTCTGACATGCTCTGCCCCATCCAGTTGATATAGGTCTCAGGGTCGTCAACGACTATCGGCGAGCCTGGTGCAACCTTCCCCGTAAGGGAATTGCCCAGCAGGTTGTTGTAGCTGTCGCCGTTGGTCACTGTCATGTGCCTACGTACATCTGGCCCGAACTCTATCTCGAACTGCCCGTAGTTCTCCACATCGTCATACCCGTACTTCTTGGGCCTCTTGAGGTAGCCATACAGTTCCCTGCTGTCGTCGGGTCTCATGCCGAAATATTCATTGCTCAGCAGCCTACGGTTGTCAGGATCATACCAACCACCTGTCCTGCCTGCCTCGAAGATGTTCTTGAGGCGACCCTCGTCCATGAAGCCTGAGAAGCCCTTGCGGCGTCTGCGCATGCTCGGCTTCCAAGTCTTGAACATGGACGCCAGCTCAGCCTTCAACTCTGCCTCGCCAGCTGCAAGTTCCTCTGCTGGCACGCCGTTCACCAGGTAGGCGGAGCGGAGCCTGTCTGCCCTCTCCCTGGCCAGCTTGCGGATCACGTTGTCCAATACAGTCGCCCTTGGCATCACTTCCTCCTGCCGTACTTCCTGTACACGTCCTCGTAGTCGGGGTAGAAGTCCTCATAGTAGTTCCAGTCCCAGTTGTCAGGGAGCGGGCTCGGGGCGTCGTTGATGATGTGCCTCTGGAGTTCCCTCGGGTCGTAGCACATCTCGGCGTTGGGGCCGAAGCAGACCTCATCGATGAACTCTGATGGCACCACGTCGCGGTAGGTCGTCGACCTGCCTCCGTTCATCACGTCCACTGTCTTCCTATTTTCGACGTTGGCCTCGTAGCTGTATGGCCAGTCTGGGTCCTTCTCGACCCTGGCATCCATGTAGTGCGAGTTCGGCACCACGTTGCGGCGGTGCCAGTCCTTCGGGATCCTGTACTTGATGAGGGCGTCCCTGCCTGCCATGCCATAGAAGGTGTTGTCGAGCCTCCTGCCGGCAGTCATGAACACGGACGGGTCAGACTGGCCGTCCAGCGGATGGGGCATGGGCCTCAACCCCTGCCTGAGTATGCTGGGCACGTCCTTGGCGCGTGTAGCGTGCACCCTTGCCAGGTAGTCCCTGGCGCTGTCAAGTATCTTCTTCTTTGGCATTACTTCAATATCCCCCAGTGGCCGGTGCCGTTTGAGTGCCAGGCCATGACGTTGTCCTTGTACGGGAACTTATCGAGGTCCCCCTCTACGAACGCGAGCTGGCCGTTCATCACCCAGGTGCAGTCCTCGGACGCGCCCCTTCCCCACCTGCCTCTGACGGCTGCGGCGAGGGTCTCGATGTTCCTTGTCAGCTCGCTTACGTTTGTTATTCTCATGCCGTATGAATAAGCGCCTAGTGCCTGAAGAGGCGCCTGGACGTGTACAGGGAGTTCTGGCCTATGCTGGCTGCGGCCAGCTTGCGCCTGAAGTAGTACGCCAGGGCGAGTGCGTCAGCGGAGTCTGGGGACCTGCCCAGGACCTTCTTGATCGTCTCCTTGTCGATGAGGATGCACTTGCCCGAGGTGGTGGTCTCGGCGGAGAGGATGCGGAGTTCCTCCTCGGTCTCGGCGTCGTCCAGGCGGAACTCGACGCGCATGCCCTCCGCCAGCCTGAAGTACATCTCGGCGCGGGCGTTGGCGAACCTCTCCTTGTCCTCGGCTGCCTGGCCGAAGTTGACGAAGTGCACGTCAAGGGACGGGTCTATCTTCAGGAAGTCGTAGATGCCCTGGCCGTACCCGCCTGTACCGTCTATGCTCACCTGCCTGATGCCGTACTTCTGGATCAGGTTGCGGGCGATGTTGTTCATCTCGAACGTGTCGGCCTTCGGGACCTTGACCTTCTCGATCACGTGGACATCGTCGATGACATAGAACACGTTGAAGTCCCTGCCGTAGCCTGAGCAGTCGATGCCCATGGACGGGGTGCCCCGTGCAGGCTGCCAGAGCCTGCCGAAGCATTCCTGCGGGAACACGGCGCACTCGACGTCGCCTGTCAGGATCTGGCCCATGATCTCCTGGTTGTAGAGGTCGCCCTTGAGGAAGGCCTTCATGTTCTCGCGCTCTTCCTCGGACACGTTCGTGTTGTCGTCGATGGTCGCGCCTGTCACGACCCTGCCCAGTTCCCCCTTTATGACCATGCGGTCGCACTCGCTGCCCTTCCTGGGCGTGGACGCGAAGATGGTCTGGGGAGTGAACCTGGCTGCGCGCATCGTCGGGGCGACTGCAGCGAAGAGGAACTGGAGGTCGTCCGCCTTGGCCAGCTCGTCATAGCAGACCGTGCTCACGCCGTCCGCACCGCGGCAGGCCTCATCGTAGTTCAGGTAGGTGGCGCCCCAGAGGATGCCAGGAGAACCTGCGACAGTGATAGTCTGCTCGGACTTGTTCCATGTAGGCTTGAGGCCCCACTCGTTGAGGAGGCCTACCATCCTGGGCATCATCTGCTTGCGGAGCAGGGAGCTGGTCGGGGTAAAGTAGAGGACGTTCTCGCCGTTGACCAGGGCCAGGCAGGACTTGTTGTGCATCACCCAGCTCTTGCCTGCACCTCGGCCGCAGTACATGCCGGACAGACGCTCCCTCGTCGTGAAGAAGGAGCGCTGGTACGGCTCGGGCTTGAGGTGAACGTTGAGCTGGCGCATCGGCGTACCCCTAGTCTATCTTGACTGTGAGCTGGATGCCGCCTTCCTCGTTCTTCTCTGCGGCGATGGTGGCCTTCTTCTGCCAGTTCTCCATCCTGGCCTGCAGGATCGTGAGCATGGTCGAGCTGCCCTTGAAGTTGCGCTCGGTGATGGCCACCTTCGACAGGTGGTTGGCTATCTCGAGGGTCAGCTCGGACAGGAGTTCTGTCCAGCCCTCAGAGTCGTAGTCGCCCTGCCTTACCTGCCTGGGCAGGAACGCGAGGACGTGCTTGTAGAATTGGTATGGGGTTGCCGAGTTGAGTGCAGTGAGCGTGATGCGCTCCACTATCTGGTTGACCCTGCGCTCATCAGAGACTGACTCACTGACGAAGCAGACTGTCTCCATGAACTCGGTAGGGAGGCCTGACCTGTTCTTGACCTGGGTGGCCTTGTCCCCCGGCATCTGTATCTTGGTGCCGTGCTCTGTAATCTTGTTGACGTATTCAAGTGCCGTCATGCTTCTCTCCTCCGGCTCAGGGCGCCGGCTGCCCTGCAAGGTCAACGACGCTCGTCTTCGATCGCCATGGCCACTTCCTCGATTGACGTGCCCAGGTCGGACAGGATCTTTTTGAGGGCCAGTCGCTCCGTGTTCAGGATCGAGCCTGACAGCATCTTCTGCACCAGCTGTGTCGCCTTCCTCATGCTGGCCGGGTTCGGGCCATCGGCAGGCCTGTCCAGGTACTGCATGCTTGCTATTTCAACTGCCTCATCGAGCAAATTTGCCATCTTTGACCTCATTTTTACCCCAAATGAATAAAAATGGCCAGCCTTTCGGCCAGCCATCGTTCGTGTTCTCTCAAGGAAGAAAAGAAAACTTGTTTTGCGCCTATTCCTCAGGCCAAATCTCTTCGAGATAGGCGCTGCCGTAGTCATCGCGGTTGCGTCTAAGACCTTTCAGGGCATCGTCAAGTTCATCGTATTCCGAGACAAGCGGTTGGCGGGTAAACCTGTCCCAGACTCGGACGCCGTACTTGGGAGGACGCTGGCGAATCTTACCGCCATACATCTGACGCAAGTAATTCTTGTAGTCCTCTACAATGTTTGCATCAGTGATGGCTTCCAACTCCATCTCACCCAAACCGGTCAGGGCCCTACGCCGATTGCCCCAAGCGGGGTAATCGTAGAAGTAGTCATCGCCGTCGTCATAGTTGAATCCGTAACGACCTGCATATGGGCTAAACTGTCTTGTTGCGCCGCGCGGGAAATCGCCATCATTGTAGTAGCGATAGTATTCATGAGCAAACGGGGATTTACGTTCGTAACGTCCGGATTCAATTGCAGCGCCCATCTCATCTTCGAGATCCTGGTAGCGCCCATTTGCACGCCAGTAAGTGTCCATCGGAACACTCTTTACTTCAGTAAATCTTGGCCCGCCACTTATTGTAGTAAGAAACGGATGCTTCGCGTAACCATGTTCAGTACGGAACGGACCATAGGTGTTCCTAGTAACATGAGCGGGGAGCATCTTCTCTTGTGGAAGTCCCTTCCTGCGCAATGCGGCCTCGTAGAGTGCCTTCGCTTGCTTTGATAACGGCATAATTACCTCACTTCTTCATAGGGTGTAAATTCCATCGAGGGGTCGACATACCTGCGGATGGCCCTCGGCCTGCCGAACATGCCCCTCTCTATGACTGTCCTGTTCGGGTCTGGCAACGGGAGCGCGTTGGCCTTCAGTGCCTTCTCGTAGTCGCGCCTTCCCTTGAAGCCCTTGGCGAAGCCCCTGCCTGCCTTGTATACTGGCCTGGCCAGGAACGGTGCAGCCAGCATGCCTGCCTCGACAAGTCCCGGCCTGTAGCCCCTCTGCCAACGCTTCTCTATGTCGTGGCCGTATGTCAGGCCCCACAGGGGTGTCAGGCCCCAACCTATGTCTGCAGCCATCTCTGCACTCGACATCGGCTCCTCGAGTTCAGCCTCCGGGTCGTAGTCGCCCCACAGGAGGCGGCTGCTGAAACTTTGCTGGGTACTCGGGTCAAGTTCCTGGATCGCTGTCGGGGTGAGGCTGTTCTGCTCGTTCACGTATTCCACGTACTCGCGGGCTGCCTCCTCCGGTGTCATCCCGTATCGGCGGGCCATTTCCATGACCCCCTGACGGATGTCGTCGAATGCCCTGCTTGAGACCAGGTCCAGGTCGGACGCGATGTCGCGGTAGTCACCTGACGCGATAGCCTCGGCGAACTTCCCCTTGTCTGTCTCTGATAGATAGCCCCTGGACAGGTCGTCCTGACGCTGCCACTTGAGCATCTCCTCGAGGTAGTCCATGTCCGGCTTGACTGACTGGATCGCGTCCTGCATGTGCTGGCCTCTCGGGTTGATATAGTCACGCTCATTCTCGAGCTGCTCCGCCATCGTCCTGGGTCGCCTGCCTGCATTCATTGCAGTGCGGTCGCTGCCGTACAGGTCAACAACATCATCTAGCATCGTAGGCATCTAGTGCCTCCACGGTGCGTCAACGAGGTCCCAGCCGAATTCATCAAAGTTCTCAGGGTACTGGTAGTCCTCAGGGTCTATTGACCTTGCCTGGCCAATATCCATATCCTTCAGCGCCGGCCTTTCGGGGACTTGTTGGAAATTCTCATAGTTCCTGGTGTACCATTCGGGATCCTGCGGCAAGTCATAGTCATCAAGTGCGCGGGCAAGTTGCTGTCTGTTATCCCAAAAGGCACGTTCCCTCGGGCTCATGTCAGTGTACTCGTTCCAGGCTGATACCTTACGATTGTACTTCTGCCTTGGCCTGTCGGCCTCTAGTGCACGCCTGTAGTCATCAAATGCCCAGCGCCTGTAGATCGGGTTATCCTCGCGCTTCATTGCCTTCCAGGCCAAATATGGTTCAAGCGGGAGGTCGGGTCCCTGTAGCGGCATCCAGCCCTCAGAGCGGAGCCAGGCGATGTGCTCGTGGCCCAGGTCATTCTCGTCGAACCTGCCTATGATGGGTTCACGCAGGCCCATCTTCATGAAAGGTTGGCCAGACGGGAACCTAGTCACCTGAGGCGCGACCTTCTGTAACAACTTTGTGTAGTTAGGCATTGTCAGTTCCTCTAAACTTTTACGTCAAATGAATAAATGGAGGCCGCATCCTGGCCTCCACGCAACGTCATCGGTACTTCTAGCCGCCCTTTTGGTCTATCGACTTCCTGGGTGCAGGAGTCGGCTCGGGGTCCTCCTCCTCGAGTGCCTTGATCTGCCACCGCCTGCCCTTCAGGGTCCTGGCGAAGCGCACCGCCTGCAGCTCTGTGCGGAACAGGCTATACTTCGGCGGCTCGAACCTGGACATGTCCTTGTAGACGACCAGCCAGTGCGTCATATTATGTCCTCCACATATTGCCAGGACTGCGGCGGGCGCCTTAGGTCGAAGTCGTCCAGACGATATGGCATGATCCTTGTCGGCTTTATGAATGGACTGACCATCCAGCAGTATATCTCCTTCGCGCCTCCCTGGTACTTGGCCAGGTCCACTGCAGGCACGCACCCCCCCCCTCCTCTCCATGTCCTTGAGCAATT
>Ga0265301_10001782_pt1 | contig 26951 bp, 16 predicted proteins | sample AusTroGonzalo_MG_2_FD_193488 | JGI IMG/M metagenome (GOLD analysis project Ga0265301, IMG submission 193488) | Bovine rumen microbial communities from tropical cattle in Woodstock, Queensland, Australia - Gonzalo_04 | ecosystem: Host-associated > Mammals > Digestive system > Stomach > Rumen ... | reverse complement strand
CAAGTGACCTGGGCGTATATAGAACCCCGAACGATTACACTATCGCAGGCTGCACAGGGATCGCTATTACGGGTGGAACTTTGACCACTTATCCAGAAGGAAGCGTAAGCTTGGACTTCTCTGATTTGAACAATATCAAGTTTAATTCCAGTACTACTGCTGCTTCATATGACATCACATTGTCGGACGAGAGCACAACTCACGGCACGGTGGCGTTTTCCGTTGGCGGTACGTCAGCAACAAAAGCCAAGAAAAATGAAGTGGTTACCGTCAACGTAACGCCTAATAGTGGTTATTCGACAAAAGGCGTGACCGTCCGCGCCTATACCTCCTGGGGTGGTGCCAGTGCTCGTGGCTTCCGTGCTCCAGCCCTGCAGGACGAGATAGCTGTGACTGCTGGACAGGCTGCTGGTACATGGACGTTTACTATGCCAGGAGCTAACGTTTGGGTGGTGGTAACCTATGCCAAGAACTTGCAGGATTCATGGATTCAGACCATTGCCAACCAATATTACACGGGCTCGGCCATTGAGCCTGCTGTTATTGTAAAAGACGGCACCACCACACTAACCCAAGGTACTGACTACACGGTGTCTTACGGGAACAATGTGAACGTAGGTACGGCTAACGTAACCATTACTGCCGTCAGCGGTTCTGACTACAGCGGCACAGCTAACGCAACGTTCATCATAGAAAGGGCAGAAAACAAACTTCTGAAAGAGCTCTACGAAGCCCTCGGCGACGATGTATGGACGGGTTACGGTGAGCAGACGGGTGTCATCAGCTACAGTCGTGGTGATGACCCAGAGGAGTTTCGAGCAATGTTCATGGGCGGTACATTCACAATAGATTTGCCGTTTACTGATTTCACAACGGTAACGAAAGACGACAATGGCGACGGCTCGTATACCTATACGCTTGTAGTGAACCTTCCTGCACAGACAGGCATGTCACAAGAGACGCTGCATGTCACCACGAAGAACGGTGAAATTACAGGAATGGAGAGCGAGAACGCTGGTCTCGACATGAGCAAAGAGAATAGTGGTATTGATAGTTGGGCTGCCCTGCAGACCGCTATGACAAAGGGTGGTGTTATCAAACTGACACAGAACATCACGGCCGCAAGCACTGATGCAGCACTGATTGTTCCTGAAGGTAAGACTGTCATCCTCGAACTGAACGGACAGACCATCAATCGTGCATTGACCAGTGCAACAGACAACGGTAGCGTCATCATCAACAATGGTATTCTGGCTATCACAGACACAGAGGGCGGCAAGATTATCGGTGGTAACACAACTGGTAACGGTGGTGGTATCCTGAACAACGGAACGCTGACGCTTTATGGTGGTGAGATTACTGGTAATAAGGCTGTAGGCCTAGGTGGTGGTGTCTATAACAGCATCACGAATACCGCCACAACTGGCTTCTGGATGACAGGTGGATTGATTAACAATAACACAGCAAATAGCTATGCAGCCATTGGCGGCGATGTCACCTTCAACAATTTAGTAGTCGTGCAAGTGAATGCTGAAGGTACAACGCTCAGTGCAAAGACTGCAAAGGCAAACATGGCTGAATACAGCTACATCAAGCCTGTAATGCCAGACCCCACAAAATACGCTATTTTAACAGAACTCTACGAGGCCCTCGGTGACGATGTATGGACGGGTTACGGCGCACTAACGGGTGTTATCAGCTACAGCCGTAGTGATGAACCTAACGAGTTCCGTGCAGTATTCATGGGTGGTACCTATACCATTGATGTGCCGTTTGGCGATGTTACATTTGCCGCCAAAGTAGATAATGGCGATGGTTCATTTACATACACGCTGACGCTTGCACTACCTGCACAGACAGGAATGCCTTCTGAAACGGTACATGTTACTGTGAAGAATGGTGAGATCACGGAGATGGATAGCGAGAATGCCGGTATTGAGATGAATAAGGAAGAAGATCCGATTTCTGGTTGGTCCGCCCTACAGAATGCGATGAGCAATGGCGGTGTGATTAAACTGGCAGAGAATATCGTGGCTGAGAGCACAGATGCAGCTTTGACCGTTCCAGAAGGCAAGACCGTTGTGCTCGAGCTGAACGGACATACTATCAATCGTAACCTCACAGAGGCAGCAGCCAATGGTAGCGTTATCATTAACAACGGTATTCTGGCCATCACAGATTCTGAGGGCGGTAAGATTATTGGTGGTAACACAACTGGCAACGGCGGCGGTATCCTTAATAACGGTACGTTGACGCTCTATGGTGGCGAGATTACAGCTAATAAGGCTGCAGGCTTAGGTGGTGGTGTGTATAACACCATTACAAATACGGCTACGACCGGCTTCTGGATGACAGGCGGTCTGATTAACGGCAATACCGCTGGTAGTTATCCCGCAATCGGTGGTGATGTCACCTTCAATAATCTTGCTGTCGTTCAGATTGATGCAGAAGGTACAACTGTCAGCGCAAAGACTGCAAAGGCAAAGATGGCTGAATACAGCTACATAAAGCCAGTAATGCCCGACCCAGAGAAGTTTGCAATCTTGGCTGAACTTTATGAAGCTCTTGGTGATGATATCTGGACAGGCTACGGCACACTAACGGGTGTTATCAGCTATAGCCGTGGTGACGAACCAAATGAGTTCCGCGCAACCTTTATGGGTGGCACCTATTCCATTGACGTGCCGTTTGGCGACGTTACATTTGTTGAAAAAGTAGATAATGGAGATGGTTCATTTACATACACGATGACGCTTGCGTTACCAGCGCTGACAGGTATGTCTTCTGAAACGGTACATGTCACAGTGAAGAACGGTGAAATTACAGAACTCGATAGTGAAAACGCTGGCATTGAGATGAATAAGGAAGAAGGTCCGGTAACGGGCTGGGTCGCCTTACAGAATGCGATGACCAACGGTGGCGTAATTAAACTGGCAGAAGATGTCATAGCCAAGAGCACCGATGCTGCACTCATTATTCCAGAGGGCAAAACGGTAGTGCTTGAACTGAACGGACACACAATAAACCGTAACCTCACAGAGGCAGTAGCCGATGGTAGCGTTATCATTAACAACGGAACCTTGGCCATCACGGGTGAAGGTATAATCACTGGTGGTAACACGACAGGCAATGGCGGTGGTATCGTCAATAACGGCGCATTCACAATGTACAGTGGTGAGATTACAGGCAATAAGGCAGCAGGCCTGGGAGGTGGTGTCTATAACACTGTTACGATTACTGCTACGGAAGGCTTCTGGATGACTGGTGGTCTGATTGACGGCAATACTGCTGGTAGCTATCCTGCCATCGGTGGTGACGTAGCATTTAATAATCTGGCTGTTGTGCAAATCAATGCTGAAGGCGCTAAAGTTAGCGTATCAGAAGCTGTTGCAGGTATGGCTGAATACAGTTACATCAAGCCTGTAATGCCCGATCCCCAGAATTACTATCTCGTTACAGCTCCGACTCCAAAGATTGGACTATATTATATAGGTGTAGCACAGGAATTGGTAGAGGCAGGTAGCACTACGTTTGGTGAGATGGAGTATTCACTTGATGGCGAAAACTACGCTACAACCATTCCTATGGGTACGGAAGCCGGCATCTATACCGTGTACTACCGTGTAATGGGCGATGCAACTCATAATGACTATGCACCGCAGACCGTGACCGTGAAGATGGCATTGGCCTCGCTGACCATTCCAGCCGGAGCATACGCCAGCTATTATGGAGATAAGGGATTGAACCTCGCAGAGGGCACTGCTGACGGCATCGTGCTAAGCACTGTTATCGCTATGAGTGCTAATGAGGGTATCGTGATACTTGCTGATGGACTGGAGTCAGCCGTTGCCAACACTCCGCTAATCATTTTTAATGGTACGGATGAGAACCAGCAGGTACTGTTAGACCTCAATGAGCAAGCTGCTACAGTCAACTACGACGCGGAGCATTTCTTTGGAACACTAGAGCCCAAGACCTTCACTGCAGCAGACATGGCTGAGGCAGACAACTACGTGCTCAACGGTGAGAACTTCACATGGGTGAAGGACGCAGGCATACTGCCCGCCAACCGCTGCTGGCTGAAGATTATCCCTAGCTCTCCCAACCATGCCCGTACTATGAATATCATCTTCGAGAGCGATGCGACAGGTATCAGTACCATTAATGTTAGTGCTGCCAATGTCGAGGACTGGTATGACCTGAACGGTCGCCGCCTCACAGGAAAACCTGCAGTAAAAGGTATGTACATCCAAAATGGCAAGAAAGTGGTGATAAAGTAATCATCCTACATCTTTTAATATGATTCGGGGACGGAGCAAGAAGACTTAACTCCGTCCCCGAATTCTTGTTTTTTCATAACTCAGGCTTTGCTGAAGTTACGCTGTCTCGGCAAAAAAGATTTAGAGCTCCTTAATAAGGGGCGGCTTTAATGCAGGGATAAAAAAAGAATAGTTCTTTTTGCATTTCTATCGTTTTTTCGTACCTTTGTGCCCAAATTCCAACTGTCTATGGATAAATATTTTGCAGACCCGCTGCGTTATGATGGCGGAATGAAGTATGAGAGGTGCGGACGCTCGGGCGTCATGCTGCCGAAAGTGTCGCTGGGATTCTGGCATAACTTCGGTGGGGTGGATCCGTATGAACGCTCACGTGAGATTACGCGTTATGCCTTCGACCACGGCGTGGTGCATTTCGACTTGGCCAACAACTACGGACCTCCTTACGGTTCGGCTGAGGAGACGATGGGCCGACTGATGGATGATGACTTCGCACCTTATCGTGATGAACTCTTCATTTCGTCGAAGGCAGGTTATGATATGTGGCCTGGTCCTTACGGCAACTGGGGTTCCAGGAAATACCTGATGGCATCGCTCGACCAGAGTCTGAAGCGTATGCATCTGGATTACGTGGACCTTTTCTATAGTCACCGTTATGATCCTGAGACACCACTGGAGGAGACGCTGCAGGCATTGGTAGATATTGTGCGTAGCGGAAAGGCTCTTTACGTGGGTATCTCGCGCTGGCCATTGGAAGCCACGAAGTTTGCAGAGCAGTATCTGCGTGAGCGCGACGTACCACTATTAATATATCAGGGACGCCTGAACATGCTCGACCGTGAACCTCAGGAAGAGGGCATCTTGGATTTCTGTGTTGAGAAGGGCATTGGTTTTATCTCGTTCTCACCATTGGCTCAGGGGTTGCTCACAGACCGTTATCTGAATGGTATTCCTGCGGATTCGCGTATGTCGAAAGGGAAGTTCCTAAAGGAGAGTATGCTGACTGATGAGCTCTTGGCAAAGATACGCTCCTATAACGAGCAGGCTCAGAGTAGGGGAGAGACACTGGCCGAGATGGCACTGGCCTGGATTCTGGCTCAGCGTGGCGTCACCTCTGTATTGGTAGGTGCCAGCAGTACACAGCAATTGGAGAAGAACCTGAAATGCGTGAATGCGAAAGGGTTTGATATTTAAGATTTGAAAATTGAAAAAGGTATTATTAGTTAATGATGTAGCGGGCTACGGCAAGGTGGGTATGGCTGCCATGCTGCCTATTTTGTCGTATATGGGTATTCCCGCTTTCAATCTGCCCACGGCATTGGTGTCAAACACGCTGGACTATGGCGACTTTGCGCAGCAGGACACCACGGAGTATATGCGCCAGACACTGCCAGTCTGGAAAAAACTTGGTTTCCGTTTTGATGCTATCTGTACGGGATTGATGTTCAGCGAGGAACAGTCGCGCCTAGTGGCGCAGTTCTGTCGCGATCAAGCCGAACAGGGATGTACGATCTTTGTGGACCCCGTGATGGGCGATGGTGGTAAGCTGTATAATGGTATTGGTGAGGATCAGGTGCGACTGATGCGTGAGATGGTTAGCGTGGCTCATCTCATTTTCCCTAACTATACGGAGGCTTGTCATCTTACGGGAGAACCTTTCAAACAGGAAGGAATGACGCGTCACGAGGCTTGTGAGCTGCTTGATAAGCTGGTGAAGCTGGGCACACGCTCGGCAATCATCACCAGTTGCTTCATTGACAATAAGAATCAGGTGTGTGGCTATGATGCTGCCACAGGCAAATATTTCTTCCACGACTACGACGAGATTCCAGGATTGTATCACGGCACGGGCGATATCTTCTCAGCTGTGCTTATCGGCCATCTGATGAAGCAGGAGTCACTCTCTGCCAGTACTCGTCAGGCTATGGACGTGGTGCGTGAAATGATATACCGCAACCGCGATGTGGAAGATCGCTGCTGCGGCATATTCATTGAGCGTTGTCTGGATTTGCTTTAGCGTACCAGTATCTTTTTACCGTTCTTGATATAGAGTCCATTTCGTGGATTCTCTATGCGGCGTCCCTGCAGGTCGTAGACGTTCTCATTTTTACATTTTTCAATTTTTACAATTTCCTGGATGCCATCGGTCTTGCCGTTTGTGTTACTGCGATCGGTCATCTGTTGCAGCGCCATCACCTCTACGTAACTGAGCGCGCGGTCATAGACCATCACATCGTCAAAGCGGGCATCGGCAGAACCCCAGAACGAGCCGTTTCCAAGATACAATTCATCGCATGAAGCCATGAGGTCGAGTATCAAGTTATAGTCGAATCCTTGTTTCGTGGTGGCTTCCTTACCATTGAGCGACTCCTTGTATTTATCTGTATTCTTATTGCCATTCACATAGATGGTGATACCACCAGACGTAGAGTTGACGGTGCGCGAGAAGGTGATGGTCACCATATTCCATTTGCCAGGCTGCAACTTATCGGTCTTCACCGTCTCTGGATGATTAATATCTATGTAATTACCATTGCCGTCATTAAAGCCTGCATAGAGATTACCCGTGAGATAGAGGCGCTGAGTATCATCGCTCATGCCCAATAGTGCATCCCATAGGTTATCATCCGTGCGCTTCACGAAGAATGAGATGGTAGCACCGTTGCTCAGGTCCTTTCCCTTCAGTGGGTTAGGCATTGAGACGTAACTCTCTTTACCGTTGGCACCAAAGTTCAGGTGAACGGTATTGCCATTACGCAACTGTTCAGTATCATCAACGATGGGTGAAGCCGTTGTGCTGTTATGTTTCAGTACAGCCTTTTCAGATTTGTTCAGCTTGTTAGTCAGTTCCTCATCATCGAATTCATAATGAGCCAGCATACCGTCGGCCCATGTCTCCGAAGAATATTTGGCGTTTGTTTCTGAGAGGGCTTTCACGTTATATGACTGTTGCCAGAAATAATCAGCACAGGTAAGACGGGCTGTGAGTGTCACTTCGGTGTCCTCTTCCAGTCCTAAGGGGTAATACTTACCATAGTCGTTGATGACAATGGGGTTACTGCTGGTCCATTGCAGGGTAGTATGATCACCATAGAGCGGCATACCGCCGTAGAGGTCCACATTCTTCTTGATACTCTGACTATAGGAAACGGGCAGTTTCTGATTCTTAATCTGATAAGCCAGTTCGTACTTCGGATGTAGCTTATAAGCCCAAGCGCTGATACCGCCATTAGTAACGGCAGTAATAGCAATAGCATGCATATTGGTATAGTCCATCGTCTCTTCATAAACTACACCGAAATAGTTTGTATTGCTAAGGGTCAGGGTGATATAATGCGTACCTTCGTCAATGCTCCATTTGCCTGTCTTGCTGCCTGTGATGGTGCCGTCGGCATTCAGTGTAATAGACACGGGCTCTACCTGTTCCAGGTTGTTGTGGTTGTTGGCAAACTTATGAATCAGCAGACTGTAGTTGCCTATTATTTGTTCTTTCTCAAAAGGCTGCTTTGTCTTGATATCCTCGTTGGTAATTGTCTCACCATTATATTCAAAGGGAGAGGCAACGAGCCAGCCGTTCTTGTTCTGGAACAACTGATGCACGCGTACCTGATGCCCTTCGTTTTCATCTTTATTATCATTACAGAAGCGGGTGTGATAAATCAGATAGGTGCGACCATCGGGGGCATCAATCACTGAGTTGTGACCCTGTGAACGCTCGCCCTGTGACATATAGCCCCAGTGGCTGTAAGGCCCCATTAGTTTCTCGCCGCGAGCACCTGCGTTTGGGCCGTAGTTAAGTACGTAACTATCAAAGACGGCATTGCGAGCGCCTCCATCGGTATAAGGACCGTTAGGATTTTTTGAGCGGAACACGCGCATCTCATAACCACCTTTCTGATCCAGGAAACCATAGCTCATAAACAGGTAATAGTAGCCACCAATATATTCTATATAAGCACCCTCGCCCGACACGTAGTAGCCACCTGCTATGCGCTTACCAAAATAGGGGTCGCCATTTGTGGTGCTGTAAGTCACGTCATAGTCGCGCAGACCGGTCTCTTCATCAAGTTCCAGTATAAAGATGCCACCACTCCATGAGCCATAGGCCATCCAGAGGTTGCCCTCCTCATCATAGAACACGCAGGGGTCAATGTTATTCGGCAGACTGGCTTTTGAGGTATGTGCCCAGGGACTGTTATAGCGCGAGGGTAGGGTGGTCATCGTGCCCAATACCAGTTCCACATCGGTATCCTTAAATGAATGGCTACCATTATCAAAGCCACTGATTACCACAGGTGCCTGATACTCGTAGGGACCTTCAATATTATCTGATGTGAGTAGGATGATGCTGGAATGCCAGCCATCGCCATTCACGCTTAGATACTGACACCACTTTTGCATCACGGGGTTCCAGATAACATCAGGTGCCCACATATTACCATTGATATCATAGCCAGTATCCGTACGGGCAGCCCAGTCCAAGGCATTGAATGCTGGCAGATCAACCTCTACCCCGCCTTTCTTAACCTTCGTTACTTTTGGAGTCACAAAAGCGTTAGCGTTACTGGCATTATTGTTGCTTCCCACTTTCCATGGCGATGTGAACCACGTCCAGTTTTGCAGGTCGGTGGTATAAGCCTGAGCGCGATGCGAACCAAAGATATAATAACGCTGACTATTAGGTTCATACACTACCGATGGGTCGTGTACGCTCGTTCGTTTTTTCGAGACATCCTTGTAAAGTGATTTTGCTTCAGTAGTAGTCACTTCAGTCTGTGCATAGGCCGATACTCCAGTTAGCAGGCCAAATAGTAAAATGAAGAATTGTTTCATTTCTTAGTTGTAGTTTTTTAGTAATCTGTGGGCAAAGGTACAAAATTTTTGATGAAGTGAGCGAATAAAAAAGTGATTTTTTCTACTGAGCGTGATAAATTCTTTGGCCAATCCAATAAAAAGCCGTAATTTTGCACCAGATTTTTTATTTGTATGAAAATACTCATTACTGGAGCCAGCGGATTTATCGGCTCGTTTATCGTGGAAGAGGCGCTGAAGCGCGGGTTTGAGACGTGGGCTGCCGTCAGAGGAAGTAGTAAGAAGGACTTCTTGCAGGACGAGCGTATCCACTTCATTGAACTGAACCTGAGCAGTCAGGAGCAACTGGAAGCGCAGCTGAAAGATCATGTGTTCGATTATGTGGTACATGCCGCAGGTGTGACGAAATGTCTGAACACCGCCGACTTCCGTCGTATTAACACTGAGGGTACGAAGAACTTGGTGCGTGCGCTCATCAACCTGAAGATGCCCCTGAAGCGTTTCGTTTACCTCAGTTCGCTGAGTGTCTTTGGTGCTATCCATGAGCAGCAGCCCTACGTGGAAATCAAGGAGACGGATACACCCCAGCCCAACACGGAGTATGGTAAGAGCAAGCTGGAGGCAGAACAGTGGCTGGAAAGTGTAGAGTTTCCTTATGTCATCCTTCGTCCTACAGGTGTTTATGGCCCTCGTGAGCGCGACTATTTCCTGATGGCAAAGAGTATTAAGCAGCATTCCGACTTTGCTGTGGGCTATCAGCAGCAGGACATCACGTTTGTCTATGTGCTCGATGTGGTGCAGGCTGTCTTCCTGGCTTGTGAGAAAGGACAGACAGGCCGTAAGTATTTCCTCTCTGATGGCGAGGTGTATCAGTCAACCACTTTCTCAGACCTCATCCGCAAGGAGTTGGGCAACCCTTGGTGGATTCGTATCACAGCACCTATTTGGGTGTTGCGTGTCATCACCTTCTTTGGCGATAAATGGGGACATATCACAGGCAAGATATCTGCCTTGAATAATGATAAATACCATATCCTGAAGCAGCGCAACTGGCGTTGCGACATTGAGCCGGCAATCAAGGAACTGGGCTACAAACCAGAATACACACTGGAGAAGGGCGTACCTCTCACTATCAAATGGTATAAGGATAACGGCTGGCTTTAAGAACTGATTACTGACTATATAGAATTGAGATTTGATTAAGAACATTTTTGCTGTAGAAAAGAAGCCCAAGACAGGATTGATGGCAGTGGAGTGGATCATGATGGCCTACACGCTGTTTACAACAATCTTTATCTTGGTAACATGGGTGCGACTCAGTCACCCAACAGATATGCTGTGGTTCAGAGCGCAAGCCGTCATCTTGACATTGGCGCTTTGGGGCGTTTATCGTCTGTACCCTAGTAAGCTGACAACACTGTTTCGTGTATCGGGGCAGTTGCTGTTGCTGTCGTGGTGGTATCCTGATACTTATGAGCTGAACCGTATCTTCCCCAACCTCGACCATGTGTTTGCGGGTTATGAGCAGTCGCTCTTTGGTTTCCAACCAGCGTTGGAGTTCTGTCAGTCGTGGTCACACCCCATCATCAGCGAGTTGCTGTCTATGGGTTACGTCAGTTATTATCCGCTGTTCGTAGGCATCACCATCTTCTATTTCTTATGGCGCTATGAGCATTTTGAGCGTACAGCCTTCATCGTTGTAGGCTCGTTCTTCTTGTTCTACCTCATCTTCATCTTCCTGCCCGTAGCCGGACCGCAGTTCTATTTCAAGGTCGTAGGTGTAGAGCAGATAGCACAGGGTATCTTCCCGAATATCGGCGATTACTTCAACACCATTGAGTTCGATGTCCATAACCGCGACTTCATCCTGCCTATACCAGGATGGGAAGACGGCATCATGTATAAGTTATTGGTTATTGCCCATGATGCAGGCGAACGTCCCACAGCAGCTTTCCCCAGCAGTCATGTGGGTGTGGCTACCATCGTGATGTGGTTGGCTTGGGAAACAAAAAACAGGAAGCTCTTTTTCGTCTTCCTGCCCTTCGCTGTATTGTTATTCTTCGGCACCTTTTATATCCAAGCTCACTATGCCATTGATGCTATCGCCGGTCTGTTCTTTGGCACCCTCTTCTACTTTGCGTTGAAGTGGGGATATAACATGGTGCGATAATGCTACTTCAATATTTCGCGGAGTTCATCGTTTGTTAGGGTCACGATAAATGCTTCTCCTTCGGGATCTCCTGCATAGCAATAGCGATAAGCCAAATTCAGGTCAGCATCAATGATCTTGTTAATGAAGAGACGCTCCACAGGACCTGAATATAGCAGAGAGTTGACAATACCATTTCTGGCATTATCGGCATTCTCTTTCAGTTGTGACAGATTATAGAGGTTGGGATCCATCTCACTGATATAAGTAACGTCGTTGCCAATAATGCGCACAGAAGTAACTTGAAGGCCTTGTGCCACCTGCATGGGCATCTGTAGATTTGTCATGTCGATTTCCATCTTTACAGCATCAAGCTTTGTCGTTTCCAGATTCAATGCTGTCTTAAGTTCTTCTGTGTTTAGCGTAAGATCCATGGTTGCACCAGTCTTCAAACCGTGATAGACGAATTTGAGACTGCCTTCTGCATCAATAATCAAATCGGCCATTTTTCTCAGGCCTTCAGTATCATTACTGATTGTCACCATCATGGACTCCTTCATCAAATCCAGATGATTAGAAAGAATCTGTACGTTATTGAAATCTTCTTTCATATCGTACTCATAGATGAAAGTGTTATTATCTTCATCATACGTAATGTTGGTAACAGAACCTACTGCTCCCATTTCAAAAGGACATTCAAGATTTGCTTGTTCAGCAGCTTTTTTGAGTTGAGACTTCTTGTTGTCACACGAAATCATGGCTACGCACATCAGTAGTGCCATGAAACCAAACATCATTTTTTTCATACGCTTTATAATTTAGGGTTTTACAATAAAAAAATCAAAAGACAGTTTTATTCAGGTTCCGCTTCAGAAAGAATGCCTTCGTGGCCATGAAGAAGAGAGCTACGCCAGAGCCATTTACCAAGACGACGGTCCAGAAAGCGGCAGCATAACCTAACAGTTCGGCAATGATACCTCCAAGCAGGATACCAAGACCCATACCGATATCCCATGAGATGAGGATGGTAGAGTTGGCTGTGCCTCGCTGGTTGTTTCCTGCTACATTGATAGTCATATTCTGGAAGGCAGGCCACATGTGACCATTGCCAAGTCCGATAAGCAGGGCTGAACCGTAATAACCGATGGTAATGGATAATTGAGAATGGATAATTGACAAATGATTGAGCGTCGGCATGAGGATAAACAAGGTGTAGCCGATGAGTGAGATAACCATTCCTGAGCCAGCATTATGCGTAAGTCGTCCATTACGAAGGGCTTTTCCTCCCTGTAAACGCGACAAGATAAGGCCTACGCTGCAGAGCGTAAAGTAAGTGCCTGTACCCCCAGTGATACCCATCGCCTCCTTGCCGTAGATAGCCAGATAGTTGCTCAACACACCAAAACTGAAACCAAAGGCCACCATGTTCAGCCCCAAGAGCCAGCCTCGCACCAGAAAGAAACGGTCCCATGAGAGTTTTGCTTTATTTCTTACAATTTCTTTTTCAGGCACCTTCACCGTGCTATCTACCAAGAGTCCGCCAAAGGCTACAGCCAATGCGATCCAGAATAGTAACTCAAAACTACCGCTCCACTGATACACAAAGATACCGATAGTGGGGGCAATAGCCATTGCCAAATTATTAGAAAGCCCATAATAACCGATACCCTCCGTACGCCTGCTGCTTGGCAACACATCAATAGCTACGGTGCTATTGGCTACAGTCAAACCACCAAAGGGGCCTCCGTGTAACGTACGTACAATTAGAAATAATAATAGGGTTGAGGCTGCCAGATAACCAGCAAAGAAGATGGCAAAGGCACTGTAGCAGATGATAAGTACCGTCTTACGTGGAAAGGTGTCTACCACATAGCCACTGAACGGACGAAACAGCAGGGCCGTAACCGTATAACCCGACAGCACCAGACCAATTACATCCTTCGTGGCACCAAAGTGCTCGCTGAGGTAAAGCGGCAACAGTGGTGTCAGCACATAGAAGGCAAAGAACAGCGCAAAATTCGCTGCCATCACCTTGCAGTAATTTTGGTTCCAAAGTCGATCCTGTTTCATCTTGAATTGCAAAATTACAAAAAAAATATAATTCATCATTTGTAATTCATAAAAAAGTAGTACCTTTGCGCCCAAATTAAACAGCGATAACAACTATGGGCGGATTTTTCGGAACCATTTCCACACGTGACTGCGTAAACGATTTGTTTTACGGCACAGACTACAATTCTCATCTTGGTACAAAACGAGCAGGCCTTGTGACCTTTGACAAGGAAAAGGGCTTCAGCAGAAGCATTCACTCCCTGGAGCGCGACTATTTCCGCTCTAAGTTTGAAGACGAGCTCCACGAGTTCTGTGGTAATCAGGGACTTGGCGTGATTAGCGACACTGACCCCCAGCCTATTATCATCAACTCCCATCTGGGCCGCTATGCCGTGGTTACTGTTGCAAAGATCAACAACCTGCGCGAGATTGCCGATGAACTCCTTGCCCAGCGAATGCACCTCAGCGAACAAAGTGCCAACAACTTGAATCAGACCGAGTTGGTGGCATTAATTATTAATATGGGATCCACTTTCGTCGAGGGTATTAATATGGTGTATCGTAAGATCAAGGGCTCGTGCTCCATGCTCATCCTCACCGAAGACGGTATCATTGCCGCCCGCGACGTTCTGGGCCGCACTCCTATTGTTATTGGTAAGAAAGAAACACATCAGCTTTCACCCATCGGTACTGACGATTGCGTGAAGGCATACGCCGTATGTAGCGAGACCACCAGTTTCCCCAATCTGGACTATAAGCCCGTGCGCGATTTAGGTCCTGGTGAGATTGTTCGTCTGCATGCAGATAGTTTCGAGGTGCTGCAGCCAGCCTTCAAGCGCTGTCAGATTTGTTCGTTCCTGTGGGTTTACTACGGATTCCCTGCTTCTAACTACGAGGGTATCAATACAGAATATGTACGCGAGAAGAACGGACGTATGATGGGTGAGAAGGACGATGTTGAGGCCGACTTGGTATGCGGTATCCCCGATTCTGGTGTAGGTATGGCATTGGGTTATGCTGAAGGCTCTGGCATCCCCTACAAGCGTGCCGTTCTGAAGTACACACCCACATGGCCCCGCTCATTTACTCCTGGAAATCAGAGCCGTCGTGACCTCGTGGCAAAGATGAAGCTTATTCCTAATGCAGCCCTGCTGAAGGATCAGCGCGTCGTGTTCTGTGACGATAGTATCGTTCGTGGTACACAGTTGCGCGATAATGCCCGCGAGTTTGTTCAGAATGGTGCCAAGGAGGTACATGTGCGTATCTCTTGTCCTCCACTGGTCTATGGTTGTCCGTTTATTGGTTTCACCAGCAGCAAGAGCGACTTGGAACTGATTACCCGTCGTATCATCCGCGACTTCGAGGGTGATGACAAGGCCAAGCTCGACCAGTATGCAAAGACCGACTCACCAGAATACAAGCGTATGGTAGAGGAGATTGCTCGCCGACTGGGTCTCACCTCACTGAAGTTCGCTCATATCGAAGACCTTATTGAGTCAATAGGTCTGCCAAAGAGTCATGTCTGCACGCACTGCTTCGATGGCAGCAGTTATGACCAGCAGGGTGATGGTGAGTTTTTCGGATAATATATCGAAGATATAAAGACAAAAAGAGACCGAGGCTTTCGTGAAAGATGGCCTCGGTCTCTTTTTGTTACCTACAATTTTTTTTGATAAGAATTTTGCAGAACAGAAAAATATACGTACCTTTGCACCCGCAATTCAAGGGGTGCCCGATATTTCGGGCTGAGATGATACCCTCTAACCTGATTCGGGTCATACCGACGTAGGGATGGAATTAGTTATCAAAGCAAGCCCCCTTTTTATTATTTACTTAACTCATTAAAAAAGGGAATGAAAAAGATTCTTTTGGGATTAACGGCATTCGTTGCGATGAATGCAATGGCAGAGAAAGCTGCAAAGAGTGTAGCTGTGCCAGGTGACTCACTGACAAACGTAAGACTGCAGGAGGTGCAGGTGGTATCTACACGTGCCACCAGTAAGACGCCTATGGCCTTCACTAATGTGGGCAAAAACCAGATTAAGGCTGTGAACCACGGTCAGGACATACCTTACCTGCTGTCGCTGACACCTTCAATCACGATGACCAGTGATGCTGGTAACGGCATTGGCTATACCTCACTGCGTGTTCGTGGAACAGATCCCAGTCGTATCAACATCACAGCCAACGGCATGCCTCTGAATGATGCAGAGAGTTCTACGGTGTTCTGGGTCAACATGGGCGACTTCGCTTCTAGCGTACAGTCTATGCAGATACAACGTGGCGTAGGCTCAAGTACCAATGGTGCTGGTGCTTTTGGTGCATCGCTGAACATGCAAACTGAGAATATCAGTCAGGATCCTTATATGGGACTTGACTTGAGTGCAGGTTCTTATTATTCTCACAAACAGACACTGCGTTTCAGCACAGGTATCATGAGCAACAAATGGGGCTTCCAGGGCCGCTTGAGCAACATCGGCTCTAAGGGTTATCTGGATCGTGCCTCTACGAAGTTGAACAGTTACTTCCTGCAGGCAGGCTACTTCGGTGAGAACACATTGGTAAAACTGGTTACTTGGAATGGTATCGAGGAGACTTACCACGCTTGGAACTACACCTCAAAGTATGAGCAGAGCCTCTATGGTCGTACTTATAACTCTTGCGGTGAGTACTACGATGCCGATGGTAACACCCGTTACTACGACAACCAGACCGACAACTACCATCAGCAGAACTATCAGTTAATCTGGAACCAGCAGCTCACCAACGAACTGAACTTCAACACCACGTTGCAGTACACCAAAGGACAGGGCTATTACGAGGAGTACAAACGTAAGCGCACATTGTTCGAGTATGACTTGGATCCTGCTCAGACCTGGGGCGTTAGTGACTTGGTACGTCAGAAGAAGATGGATAACGACTTCTATGGTGCTGTGGCTTCGCTGATTTTCGACAACCACGACAACCTGCAGGCAATTCTCGGCGGTGGTTGGAACAAGTATGATGCCGACCACTTCGGACTGGTGACTTGGGTGAAGGCTCCTGTAGCTGCATTGGTGCCCAACCATAAGTATTATGACAACAACGCCAAGAAGACGGATTATAATGTATATGGAAAGGTGAACTATGCGCTCCTGCCCAACTTGAACACCTATGCTGACCTGCAGTATCGCCATGTGAAGATTAAGATGGCTGGTCCTACCGACGAGATTGACTGGAACACCTATTCACGCATTATCTATGATCTGGATAAGTCGTTCAACTACTTCAACCCGAAGTTTGGTGTCAGCTACGACATCACACCCAACCACAAGGCCTACGCGTCTTATGCCGTTGCCTACAAAGAACCCACTCGCAACAACTTCGAGAATAATATCAATGGTAAGTTGGAGATGCCTCGCTCAGAGCGTTTGAACGACCTGGAGGTAGGCTATAAGTATAAGAGCCGCATATTCTCGGCAGGTGCCAACTTCTACTGGATGAAGTATAAGGATCAGTTTGTGCTCACTGGCGAGATTGACAAGATAGGTGAGGCTATCACCCGCAACGTACCAAAGAGCTTCCGTCTTGGTGTAGAAGTTGAGGCTGCATGGAAGCCCGTTGATTGGTTCCGTTGGGATGCCAATGCCACTTGGTCAAAGAACCGCGTGAAGGACATCACCGTTACCCTGACCGATAATAGTGTTGTTAACCTGGGCACGCAGCCTTTGGCATTCTCACCCGACTGGATTGCCAACAATATCTTCACCTTCAGTTATCAGGGCTTCAAGGCCAGCGTTCAGAGCCAATATGTTAGCAAGCAGTATATGACCAACACAGGTTTCAAGAGCTATCAGACGCTTGATGATAACGGCAACCCTGTTGACGTGAGCATGATGCTCGATGGTCACTTCACTACCAACATCGACCTGGCCTACAACTTCCAGTTGCCTCAGTTTGGTTTGAAGGACGTTACCGCAGGTATCTCTCTGTACAACGTCTTCTCAGCTAAGTACGACAATAACGGATGGGCAGCACCTGCCTATACCATGAATAACGGTAAGGTCATCGCTACCGGTTATGATACTTCCGACCAGTATGAGGCTGGCTTTGCTCCCTCTGCTCCCTTCAATTTCATGGCTCATCTGTCTGTCAATTTCTAAGGAATGACATTCGACTGGCTTGACATAGTGACCACGATACTCGGCCTGATATATATCTGGTTGGAGTATCGTGCTCATATTGCGCTCTGGGTGGTGGGTATCATTATGCCGGCTCTCGACATGATACTCTATTGGAACCACGGCCTCTATGGCGATGCGGGTATGGCGTGTTACTATACGCTGGCCGCCTTCTATGGTCTCTTCGTGTGGAAGTTTGTAAAGACCCGCAAGAAGAAGGAGCCCCTGCCTATCATTCATATGCCTCGCCGTCAGTATCTGCCCACCGTTGTGTTCTTCTTCGTGGCGTGGGGCGCTATCTATTATGTCTTGATAACATGGACCGACTCCACCGTGCCTGTACTCGACTCGTTTACCAACGCCTTGTCTTTCGTGGGAATGTGGGCTTTGGCACGCAAATACGTGGAGCAATGGCTCTTTTGGATAGGGGTTGATATGGTATGCACCTTTCTCTATATACAAAAAGGTATCCCCTTCAAGGCGGGGCTTTATGCCCTCTATGTAGTCATTGCCATTGCTGGTTACATGAAATGGAAAAGCCAAGCAAAGCGAGTTAAGAGTGATCAATAATGAATAAGGAGTTTGATGCAGTGATAGTGGCCAACGGACAGTTTCCTAGGCACGAGATTCCTTTGGATATCCTAAGGAAAGCCCGCTATGTAGTGGCCTGCGATGGAGCCATTACTTCCCTCCAGAAGGCAGGAATCAAAGCCGACATCATTATTGGTGATGGCGACAGTGTACCTGCGGAATTCCGTAATCTACTGATTCAAATTAGTGAGCAAGATGATAACGACCTGACTAAGGCCACTCGCTATTGCGTAAGCCACATCAAACCTCAGCTATCAGCTGTTAACCATCAGCCATCAGCTCTTCGAATCGCTTACCTTGGTGCTACGGGTCTGCGTGAGGATCATACCATTGGCAATATCGGCCTTTTGATGCGCTATTATCGTCAGATGGGTGTTGAAGGCACGATGTTCACCGATCATGGTTTCTTTACACCTGCTTACGGTAACCGTACCTTTACTTCAAAATCTGGGCAACAGGTCAGCATCTTTAATTTCGGCTGCACGCGTCTGTTGTCAGAAGGTCTCCGTTGGGACAGCTATGCTTATGACGAATGGTGGCAAGGCACCTTAAATGAAGCCATCGGCTACAGGTTTTCATTCTGTGCCGATGGCTATTATATGGTCTATCAGACCTACGATACCAAGTAATCGTTGTATTTTACGCGTACGAGTGCATACCACCCAGAAAATAGTTCACACCGAAATACGTCATGAGGATGGTTAGGAAACAGAGTGTGACGTAAATATGATACGCCAGTGGACGCTGGAATATACGGAAACTCTGCGTATGAACCACCACGCCATAGACCATGAACGTAATCAGCGCCCATACCTCTTTGGGATCCCAACTCCAATACGTACCCCACGACACATTTGCCCAGATGGCACCAATGAAGATGCCAAAGCCCAGTGTGGTCAATGCCGGGTACAGGAACACGCGACTCAGCGTAGCAAGTACCTCCGTCTGTTCCTTGCGCTTCTTCGTATAATGGAAGGCAATACCCGTCAGTCCGCAGATAAACGTCAGACTGAGCAACGCAAAGGCAATCATGATGATGCTTACATGGAGTGTCAGCAGTGGCGAGCGCAACACAGGCATCAGATGACCTATCTGTGGATCCATCTGTGAGATATGACTCACCAGCAGGAAGAAGCCTGAGAGCAGGAAACCGAAGGTCAGCAAGATGCGGAAACGATGTTGCATACAAAGTGTCACCAACTGTATCAGCCAGGCGATGAGCAGCATCGTCTCGTAACCGTTTGACATTGGTATGTTTCCACTCACAATCCATCGTAGTGCCTCGCAGAAGCTCAGAGTCAGGAACGAACCTAGCAGGATGGCAAACTGGATATTGAATGCCCATTTCTTAGGCCAGAACAGGAACGTGAAGAAAGCCACAAAGCCCATCGTCAGACATACCATAAAAAGGATGGTGGCAAAGGGCACCGTGTTATAAATGCGCTCTGCCTTCAAGCGGAACTCAGAGGGAATAGACTCTCCACCGTTCTCACGCTGATATACTTGCAACTTGTCCAGGTATTCATTAGCTAATGTGTAGTCGCCTGCATCCACTGCCCCATAGAGCAAGTTGAAATATGACGACATCAGCACACGGTTCTCTGCAGGTACCATGACAGTATCCACAGGTTCCACTGGTGCATACCAACGTGTGGAATTGCCGTGAAAGGTATAGGGGAACACCTTCAGCGAATAGCCGTGTTGCAGGTCGTAGATAGCCCACATGCGGTCGTCTGTTGTTTTCTTCAGCGGTACGTTCTCCCATTCATCGCCAAAGAACAGGTAACCGGCCAGCACCTGCTCAGCCGTCAACCCCTCATAGCGGGGTTTTCCGAATAGTTTCTTTGTGAAGTCCACGGCATACGTCTGCAGCGGACAGATGCGGTCATTATACAGAATATTCAGTTGTCCTAACTTCTCAGCCGTCTCAACAGGCACCGTGCGGGGTGCAGCCTCTATCTGACCAACGCCTAGCAGTAGGGCCAGCACTAATGCACCACGTCTTAACAGTGGTGAACGTAATATCCGCCTGTACTGTCCCTTTGGGTCTATCAACATCCATACCAAACCGATGAACAGCAGCGCATAGCCCGTATAGGTCACGGGAATGCCCCAAGGGTCACTGTTCACCGTGAGCACCGTGCCTAATCCGTCAGCATCGTAGCTGTTCTGATAGAGGCGGAAACCCTTGACAGAGCAGATATGGTTCATGGAAACCGTCTCACTCACCTCGCTGTCATCGACCATAATCTTCAGGTGCGACTCATAATCCATAGGGGCCGTTGTTCCCGGGTGACAGACCACCACAAACGTGTCCAGCTTCACGGTGAACGGTAGCGGAGCTATTTTGCCATCGCTCATCACATAGTTCATGGCCGTATCGTTGGGGCGCAAGTGCAGAATACCCTGACTCGCCGTGAGTCGGGTCAGCAGTGCTCCCGCCAGAATGACCAGGAACGACAGATGCAGCACCACCACAGACAACCTGCGGATGCGCCTTGACAGGAAATACACCACAGCCACGGCAGCCAGCATCGCCCATAAGGCTGTAAACCACCACTGTGAATAGATGTTGAAGCCATTTAAATGCTCAACAAAGGTGGCGGTAGCCATCACGACCACCACCACCAGATACAAAATGACCAGTGTTTTTTTAACCATTATATAATCTTAAATCGCTCGTAGGAATTTCACCAGCGCATCACGCTCGGCTTTACTCAGTTTCGAGAATGCCTCTACCGTCTTGTAGGCATCCGACTCTTTTGAGTAGCCGTGCCACATGATAGCCTCCACCTCGTTACGGGCACGACAGTCGTGCAGTCGGTCTTCAGCACCCGTCAGTCGGAGTGACAGGCCGCGACCCCATAGTGGTGTGGTGCGGCACCATCCCGTACGGATGTCGTTCTTCATGAACAGGCGGTGCTGTACCATATCGGTGTAAGGCCAGATGGTCTGGTTTGCGTAGCGGGGTAGACTCTTGTTCGGGTCAATACCCTTTTCTTTGCAGTAGGCCTTGATGCTGGCGTCTACCCAGTAGTCATCGCTACCCGTCTTCCATGACGGACGGTGACAACGGGTACAACCAATCTGGGCGAAGAGCTGCTTACCCTGCTGCACCTGTTTGTCATCCAGGTTACGGGCAGCCGGTACGGCCAATCCACGATGCCATACCATGAAGTCATAGTAGTCCAAATCGCTCATTTCTTCCTTCTTATCCTTGAAGAGATGTTTTTCGAAGGTTTCCTTCTTCGCCACCGAGTTTACGCCCAGAATCTCATTCACGCGGGCTGCAATCTGCTCGTCGCTGCCGTCAGCATAGTAAGGATGCAGTAAGCTCTCCTCGCTGGCACCGTTCTCCTTGATATACTTAATCACGTTCGGATCTTCGCTCTGTGCCTTGGCCCATGCAGGAGTAGTATAGAGGAAGTGACGGTCAGAGCGCGTCACATTCGTGATGTTCCATACCGCGTTAGAACCGGCACCGTCCTGTAGTGAACCGCGTGTCATGGCATACGTGAAACGCTTCACAGGACCGTGGTCACCGCGAAACGTGCCTAGGTCGTTATAGGCAGCCGAATAGTAGGCAGAGGCAGCAAACTTATTATTCTCCTTATCCCACATCGCAGGATTCAGGTTCACGAAAGGAGCCTCGCTACGCCACTGCGCCTCCAGGTCCTCGTCGGTGATGGCATCCAGCAGTCCTGTGCCATAGATACCGATGGTTGATTCCAGTCGCACCTCATAGTTCTCGGGCTTCGGGTTCGTGTTGAATGCTGTCTGTGGAATCGTCACCTCAGGATAGATCAGCTCGTAGCTCTCGCCATCCGCAAACGTCATGGGCAGTCCACTGGGCATTGCTTCCACCTTCTTCCATTCTATCTTAATCTGATCCTCGTCGATAGGCGGTGTAAACGGAGCCATCGCCTGTGTCTGAGGCATACCCGTTACTTCTGTGATATAGGCATTTGTCTCCGGGTGATAGATCACCAACAAGTAGCCGTTACCTATCTCATTGGCACGATATTGCTCCTGACGCTTACCGTGACCGTAGCCTGGGTGACAGTGGAAACAGCTGGGGCGCACCCATGCTGGTCCCAGTCCCTTTCGTGGTTCTGTGTTCAGTGTGTAAGGATGTTCAAAGAAGTCCTCACCATGCTTGAAGCGCTCCTGTCCGTCGGCCAGTTGGTCAATAGCGGGAGCAGGTGCCGAGTAACTGCGCTTCGTCGTCGTACCCAGTTCACCGCCCGGATACCACTCTTCGGCCGTAAACACATCATTAGCCTTACCAAAGGCTTCATCTTCCTCTTCCAAAAGATAAGTGTCCTTGACCTCCTTGTCATCGGTACATGATGACATGAAGGTCAAGGTTGACATTACCGTTAGTAAAGAAAGAATGTAATATCTTGATTCTCTCATTCAAATTCTTTTTTATTCAGGTATTTCTACTACACTATCATCCTCGAACGACTTGTTCCAGATGGTGCTCACGTAAGTAACAAACGGGCCAGGGATGGCGCCAATCTTACTGATGGCATTGCTGATAGCAGCTTCAACGGCTTTACCCGTCTTTGAGTCGTTCTTAGCAAACCACTGGCTCAGGCTTACCTGTGCGCTGCCATTGGCACCGTTGGTATTGCCGTACCATACGTTCTCGATAGAACGGATGTTGTTCTGGAAGTCAGTCAGCGAGTTATAGCTGTAGGGTGACTCCACATAGAAGATATAACCACTCTGGAAGGGGTGACCAATCTTACCAGAGCCCACCTCGTCGGCAATGGCTACTGCACTACCCTCATCATCATTGAGTACCTGTGAGAGGGCATCCTTCAGTCCGTCGAAAGTACTCTCGATAGAACCAGAGTTCTTCATGTTCCAGCCAAAGCTCTTACCTTTCTTGGTCAGGTAGTCGCGATCAGCATCCTGAACAGCCTTCAGGCGGGCAGCGTTAGGTGTCTCGCTCCAAGCCACCTCCAGGTTATAGCATGATACCACCAGCTCCTTGGCTACGGCCTCTGCATATTTCAGTTCCTCGGCACCCTTCACGTCGGTGAATCCCTTGTAGGTATCGTTGCTCTGGAACTCAGCCACTGTGCGGTTCTTACCGTTGCGGAACAGCACGAACTCCAGTGCGTGGAAGCCCAAGATGCTCTTATCGTCCAGTGCCTCGTCGCTATATTTACCTGTAGCAAAATAGCTGTGCAGCAGGTCGCGGTTCAAAGGCCATGAGTCAATACCCGGGTCAATCTCGAAGTCGCTGGCAGCACCACCAAGGAATGCCTCGCTCTTCTCCCACCATGCACGAGCCTCTTTGAAGGCAGCACAGGCATTGTCAATGTTCTCCTGCGTAATCTCGTTAGCCGAGAGATCACCCAGCGACTTCTGCAGCTTCTCGGCAGCATCAGCCAGGTTCTTGTACGTCGGCACAATCACGTTGTCCACATTGTTCTCCAGTACCAACTGCAAGTCGGCCTTCTGCTCCTCGGTCAGACTGCTCTTCTCGATGCGGCTCATAGCCAGGTCCAACTGGTTGATCACATCCTCACAGGCATTCATGGCCTGCTGACCATACACCTTGCTGCTGTAGTCTACCTTGTCGTCATCACTGCTATCGCAAGATGCGAATCCCATACTCAGTGCACCAGCCACTACTAATGACAGTGCAAAGTTAAAACTTTTCTTCATAAACCACTTATATTTTTATAAAATCTTTAACCTTCAATGATTAATGTTTAATCTTTCATCTTTCATGTTTAATGTTCAATCTTACAGAAAGAATCCTTCGTATGCCACACTGAGGTTGATGCTGGGCTCATTGTTATAGCCCGACTTCAGAAAGCGGTTAGAGTATTCCGCCTTCACGGCAATCTGCTTCAGGGGGTAGTAGTTCACGCCCACCGCCATGCGCTTCACCGCCGTATAGTCGTAGTTGCCAGCTCCCATCTGGGTGGCATAGGGATCATACTGCTCATAGCGTCCAAACAGGAAGAGGCGCTCGCCCTTCTGCTTCATTGCATTGATCTGCGAGAAGATATCATAACCAGCCTCCAAGCCTACGGCATACGCATGACTGCTCACGGCACGCATACTGCTGCTGTGGTGGAAGGGCGATTTTTTGTTCGTGCGGTTATACATATCCATCAGGTGCTCGGCATCGCCCAGGTAACCATAGTCGGCCTGTCCGCGAACAATCCAGTTGTAGCCTTTATAGGTGAAGTCAAGTGCACCCACAGCCACAGCACCCTTATAGGTGGCAGTGGCACCCGTAGCCTCGTTAGGACTGCTGTTGCCGATGCTATGTCCGTAGTAACCACTCAGTCCTACGCGCAGTCCGGGAATGGTATAGTTGTCGATACGTGCTGCAGCACCAAACTTATTAGCTACCTCATACTCAGTAGGCGATTTCGTGCCGTTCTTAATCCAGTTGTTACGTGTAAACTGGTCGCTGTTCAGTCCAGCCAACAGTTGCACTTCGTAGCGGAAGTCCTTATGACGACCCCAGAACGACACACCCGTCTGATGCCAGGTGCAGGGCAGGATGGTGTTCTCGCCCTCGGGACGATATACGGTAAAGAACTGCAGGGGCTCGTGGTGGGCATTTGTCAAACCTACGGGCACCACGATATGTCCTGCTTTGATGTTCGCCCAGCGGGCAAAGCTCTTCTGAATCCAGAACTGCTCCAGCTCTACCTCGCCGCCTTTCTCCGTCTCCTGTTCCCATTCTGCAAACTCATCGGCCTCCAGTTCCACGGCCGAGCCGGTACCGCCGTGCTCAAACTCTATCTCCGTGCCGAATGTCCAGCCGCGACCGAAGTCATAGCTCAGGTAAATCACGGCATGAGGCAGGTCGAAACGATTATGGTTAGGGTCGTTCTTATGACTGGCCGCATCATTATAGCGGAAGGGGTTGTCACTATATAGATTACGTGAGAACACCACCTCACCGTAACCGCCCACGCTGAGTCGGTTGCCCTTTGCATGGTTCATCACGCTGTCGGCAGCACTCTCCTGTGCACACACCGTTGTTGCCATCCCGAATAATCCAAAAGCAAGTACTGCGAAAATACCTTTATTCATATCTGTTTATGATTATTTTTTCGGCTGCAAAGGTAAATGTTTCTTAAAAGCCGTGCAATACTCAAAAATTGCTATTTTGCCCCACTACTCTTTGCTGTTTCGTTAAAAATAAGTATCTTTGTACCCAAAATTAATGAGACTATAAATATGAAAAGATATTTTTCATTGCTGGCAGCGGCCATGATGGGCCTTTCTGTCTGCGCACAGATGAACGTAACGCGCGACGATAACCCTCTGCGTAAGCTCAGCATTGCCGAGATGGCTGTGAAGGCACTCTATGTTGATGAGGTCGATGAGAACAAACTGGTTGAGGATGCCATCCGTGGTATGCTCGAGAAGCTCGACCCTCACTCCTCTTACAGCACCCCCAAAGAGACAAAAGCTATGACCGAACCCCTCAACGGCTCGTTCGAGGGCATCGGTGTGCAGTTTAATATGGTGGAGGATACGCTCATCGTCATCCAGCCCGTCATCAATGGTCCGTCAGAGAAGGTGGGTATCCTTGCTGGCGACCGCATCGTGATGGTGAACGACACGGCCATTGCCGGTGTGAAGATGTCAAAGGAAGAGATTATGCGCCGTCTGCGCGGCCCCAAGGGCACCATTGCCGACCTGCGTATTGTGCGCCCCGGCATCAAGGACCTGCTCACCTTTAAGGTGAAGCGCGATAAGATTCCCGTGCATACCGTTGATGCCACCTATATGATTCGTCCGGGTATCGGTTATATCCGCATCGGTAGTTTCGGTGCTACTACCTATGATGAGTTCATGGAAAGCATGGAGAAACTGAAGGCACAGGGTATGAAAGACCTGGTGCTCGACCTTCAGGAGAATGGTGGCGGCTATCTGCAGGCTGCTGCCGACTTGGCTGGCGAGTTCCTCGATGCTGGCGATCTGATTGTTTATACCGAGGGTCGCGTCACTAACCGTCGCGACTATAAGGCACCTAAGCGTGGCAGTTTCCGTAACGGTCGTGTCGTTGTATTGGTAGATCAGTACACCGCCTCTGCCGCTGAGATTGTAACGGGTGCCATTCAGGATCAGGACCGCGGTATGGTGGTTGGTCGCCGTACCTTCGGAAAGGGTCTCGTCCAGCGTCCTATCGACCTGCCCGACGGCTCTATGATTCGCCTCACTATCGCTCATTACTACACCCCTTCGGGCCGCTGTATCCAGAAGCCTTACGAGAAAGGTGACAAGAAGAGCTATGAGAAGGATATCCTGAACCGCCTGAACAGTGGTGAACTGACCAGTGCCGATAGCATCCATTTTGCCGACTCGCTGAAGTTCCAGACGCTGAAGAAGCAACGCACCGTTTATGGCGGTGGCGGTATCATGCCCGACTATTTCGTGGGTCTCGACACCACACGCTATACCAAGTTCCATCGTGAGTTGGCTGCCAAGAGCGTTATCATCCAGCAGAACCTGCGTTACGTAGATAACAACCGCAAGTCGCTGAAGAAGAAATATGCCGATTTCGAAACCTTCAAGGCCAACTACGAGATTCCTCAGTCGCTCATCGATAGTATCATCAAGGAGGGCGAGAAGCAGAAAATCAAGCCCCAGGATGAGGCCGAGCTTCAGAAGACGTTGCCTTACCTGAAGCTACAGCTTAAGGCGCTCATAGCACGCGACCTTTGGGATATGAGTGAATACTTCTCCGTATTCAATGAGGATAGCGAAATCGTCAATAAAGCGCTCGAACTGCTACAATAGCATTTTGTAAACGCTATATTAAATAAAAAAGAAGCGCTGGAACTGCTTAGCAGCCCCAGCGCTTTGTGTGTGTTTATCGTAGTACAGAATTATTATTCTGCGCCACCCTGACTGATACCG
>Ga0265301_10001775_pt1 | contig 26995 bp, 16 predicted proteins | sample AusTroGonzalo_MG_2_FD_193488 | JGI IMG/M metagenome (GOLD analysis project Ga0265301, IMG submission 193488) | Bovine rumen microbial communities from tropical cattle in Woodstock, Queensland, Australia - Gonzalo_04 | ecosystem: Host-associated > Mammals > Digestive system > Stomach > Rumen ... | reverse complement strand
CACCAACCAATTTGACTGTTACGGATATCGATTATACTTCAGCTACCTTGGGTTGGGACGCAAACAGCAGCATCACCCAATGGCAAATCTGCCTCAATGGCGATGAAGACCATCTGATTCTGACCGATGCCAATCCATATGTCTTGACGGGGCTGACGCATCATACCCATTACACCGTCAAAGTGCGGAACCATCAAGATGGAGCCGACGATACTTGGAGCGATGAGATTGATTTCACCACGCTTTTCAATATCGAAACTCCGACACTTGCGGTCACCGACATCAACCGAACCTCCGCTGTCCTCAACTGGACGGAAATCAGTGGGGTGGATGGCTATACCGTCAGCGTGAACGACAACATCATACCCGATCCAATAATTGCAGGCTACACAGCTACCAAGGGCACGAGTGGCTTTAGTGGCGAGGGCTACGCTAACCTGGTGGATAACAACAGGAATAATAAATGGTGCGTTGGCCAGTCGAGCAATATCTACATCGAGTTCCAAAGCGAATCGAGCTTTATCCCTACAGGCTACATCCTGACCACTGGCACCGACAATGCGTCGTGTACAGGCCGCAACCCCAAGAACTGGGTCATCAAAGCCAAGTTGAACGCGGGTGACTCTTGGACTACCATCGTCACAGTCACCAACGACAATGTGCTGCAAGATATTAATACAAAAGATTATGAGTTTGACATCGATAACCACTTGCCTTACCGTTACTTCCGCTTTGAGGTATCTGCGAACCAAGGAAGCAACTGCTTCCAACTCGGTGAACTGAGGTTCAGAGGATTAATGACAAACCATAGTCGGATGCTCACCGAGCTCCTTCCCGAGACCGACTATTCCGTCAAGGTACGTGCATACAGCGGGGAGATCTTCGGTAGCTGGAGCGATGTGGTTAATTTCACCACGTGGTTCAATGATATTACGTTCATTGCCAATGGCAACTGGAACGATGCCGGCAACTGGAATATCGGCCAGGTTCCTGATCCTAATGAAGAAGTGTTTATTGCCGCCCAAGCCGTTGTCCCTGCCGGTTATACTGCCCATGCCAAGCATGTCGATGTAAACGACGGTGGCAGCATTACCATCGAGGACGGAGGACAGTTCGTCGCCGAGAATGAGGTCAAAGTGGCAATGCAGAAAAACATTACCAAGACGTCTTATTGGGGTGCTGGAGGTGGATATACGCCCGACAACTGGTATTTCATTGCTCCGCCGGTCAATACGGAAGACTCGGATTACAGTGTGACTGGACTCATCACTGAAGGCGATGGAAATGGATATGATCTCTACCGACTCAATACCACTGTTTGGGAGAACTATAAGGCAGAGGGCAGCCACAATCATTTCGGCCTTGAAAGAGGTCAGGGCTACCTTTATGCCAGCGAAAACGGCACGCAGATTGAGTTCAACGGCAATGCCATGCCCTATTCCGAAACGTCCATCCCGCTTTCCGATGGCTTCAACCTCGTTGGCAATCCCTATACGTTCAATACCTACGTCAACAGGTCTTATTATAAGTTGAATACTGATCGTACTGACATTGAGTTGGTGAACAACAACGCCGTCATCGCTCCTTGCGAGGGCGTGTTGATTGATGCCGAGGGAACGGATCAGGTGACCTTTAAGACGAACCAATTGGCTCAGGCTACGAATAACGGCAGCCTGAATATTGCTGTAGCGCATCAGACCTCCAACCGTGGTGTTTTCGCTCCTTCTGATAAGGCTATCGTCAGCTTCAACGAAGGCAGTCAACTTGGTAAGTTCTACTTCATGCAACAGGATGCCAACATTTACATCCCACAAGACGGCAAGGACTTTGCCATTGCCTTTAGCGAGAAGCGAGGGGAGCTGCCGTTGTGCTTCAAGGCGATGAAGAATGGCAAATATACCATTACGGTTGCTCCTGAAAACGTGAAAGTGGGCTACTTGCATCTCGTCGATCATCTGACCGGTACCGACGTCGATCTACTGGCCACTTCAAGCTACACCTTCGAGGGCAGGACTGACGACTATGCCTCCCGATTCAAACTGGTGTTCAATGTTACTGAAAATGGTGATAATGAAAGCTTTGCCTTTATCAGCAACGGCGACATCGTCATCATCGGCACGGGCACCCTTCAAGTGATCGATGTCCTTGGCAGAACGTTGTTCAGTAAGAATATTTTAACTCTAAACTCTAAACTTTCAACTCTCAACTTTAACTCCGGCGTGTATGTACTGCGCCTCATTAAAGGCAGTGATGTGAAAGTGCAAAAGATCATTCTGCCATAGCCCTGACAATCTCCAAAGCCTGCGTCACCGTGCTCACCTCCTTCATGGTGAGGATGAGCTTGCCGTGGGCTTCCTTCAAGGCGCAACGCTTGGGATGGCTGATGATGTATTGCATCACCTGATGGTAGGTCTCGGTCTCGTAATAAGGCGATTCTTGGTTGCTGACGAAGTGGGCGATCATCAGGTTGTCGCGCAGGGCGATCTTCTCAAAGCCTAAATCCTTGGCTGCCCAGCGTAGACGCACGGTGTTGAGCAGGTCGTTGACGGGCTTGGCAACGGACCGAAACGGTCGATGAGCTGTCCGGTGAACTCCACCAGTCGTTCCTCAGTCTTGATGTGGTCGAGCTCAGTGTATAGGCTGATGCGCTCGGCCGTGGAACTGACATATTCCGATGGCAGCATCACCTCCATGTCGGTCTCAATGGCGCAGTCGGTGACATAAACCAGTTCGGTTTCCTTATCGAAGAGATCCGCGAATTCGTTTTCCTTCAGCTCGGCGATGGCCTCGTCGAGGATTTTATGGTAGGTCTCAAAACCGATGTCATTAATGAAGCCGCTTTGCTCGGCACCTAACAAATTACCCGCACCGCGGATGTCCAAGTCGCGCATTGCGATGTTGATGCCGTTGCCGAGGTCGGAGAACTCCTCCAAGGCACGAAGGCGCTTCTGAGCCTCCTCGGTGAGGGTATTGAAAGGCGGGGTGAGCAGGTAGCAGAAGGCTTTCTTGTTCGACCTTCCCACGCGGCCTCGCAGCTGGTGAAGGTCGCTGAGACCGAACCGGTGAGCGTCGTTGACGATGATGGTGTTGGCATTGGGGATGTCGAGGCCGGACTCGACGATGGTAGTGCATAACAGCACGTCGTACTCGCCCCCGATGAAGTCGAGCATGATCTCCTCCAGCTTGGTGCCTTCCATTTGTCCATGAGCCACGGCGATGCGGCATCCGGGCACGTAACTCGCTATGAGATCGTGCACATCCATGATGTTTTGCACACGGTTGTGGATGAAAAACACCTGTCCGTTTCGCGACATTTCAAACATAATAGCCTCGCGGATGAGCTCGCCGTCGAAAGCACGCAACTCAGTCTGCACGGGATATCTATTGGGCGGTGGCGTGTTGATCACGCTGAGGTCACGGGCGCCCATCATCGAGAATTGCAATGTTCTTGGAATAGGTGTGGCGGTAAGGGTCAGGGTATCCACATTGGCCTTCATCTCCTTGAGCTTTTCCTTCACGGCAACGCCGAACTTTTGTTCCTCGTCGATGATGAGCAATCCTAAGTCTTTGAAATTCACGTCTTTACCAGTAAGGCGATGCGTTCCGATGATGATGTCAATTTGACCTTTTTCGAGTTTTTGAAGGATCTCCTTTTGCTGTTTGGCACTCTTGAATCTATTCAGGTATTCGATGTTGACGGGGAAACCATCCAGACGATTCTTGAAGGTCTGGTAATGCTGCAGGGCCAGCACGGTAGTGGGCACCAACACGGCGACTTGTTTGCTATCGGTGGCGGCTTTGAAGGCTGCGCGGATGGCCACCTCGGTCTTGCCGAAACCTACGTCACCGCAGACGAGACGGTCCATGGGGCTTTCGCTTTCCATGTCGCGCTTCACGTCATTGGTGGCCTTGAGTTGGTCAGGGGTGTCCTCGTAGATGAAGGAAGCCTCGAGCTCGGTCTGAAGGTAGCTGTCGGGGGCAAATTGGAAGCCCTTGCTGCGCTTGCGTTCGGCGTAAAGCTTGATAAGCTCACGGGCGATGTCCTTGACCTTGCTCTTGGTCTTGTTCTTGAGGCGGTTCCAGGTGTTGGAGCCGAGAGTGCTCAATGATGGCTCGGCGCCGTCCTTGGAGCTGTATTTGGCAATCTGGTGCAGCGAGTGGACGCTGATATAGAGCGTGTCACCATGGTTGTAGGTGATACGGAGCACCTCTTGTTCCTTGCCATGCAACTCAATGGTCATCAACCCTTCGAAACGTCCGATACCGTGGTCGATATGGGTGACATAGTCGCCGGGTTTGAGGTCGTAGAGGTCCTTGAGGGTGATGGCCTGTTTGGTGCTGAAGTTGTCGCGCAGGTGGTAGCGGTGGTAACGTTCGAAGATCTGGTGGTCGGTGTAGCGGCACACCTTCTGATCATGGTCGATGAAGCCCGCATGGATGGCGATGAGCCGTCGCTCGAAGTCGCTATGCAGTTCGTCGTGATGCTGGATGTCGTTTAGGATGGCCTGGATGCGGTCCAGCTGCTTGGAACTCTCCGAATAGAGGATGATTTGGTAGCCTTTCGACTTGTAATCGTTGAGGTTCTCAATGAGAAGGCTGAAGTTCTTGTTGAAGATCGGCTGGGGGGTGGTGTGGAAAACTCTTGAACTGTGGGCATCCCCGTCAGGGGATGCTAGCTCTGTAGCCCCAGAGTCCGTATTTTTATTCGCATCCCAGAGGGATGCTACATTGGTGCTATTGCCGAATTCTATTGTTGGATGGGCTTCCAGAGCCTTCAACAGTTCGTTCGATTTCGCAAACAGCTTACCAGGGGTAATAAATCTATCATCCCCGAAAGGGGATGAGGTGGTAAATGGGGCTCTTTCTACAGAGCTGGCATCCTCTGACGAGGATGCTACCATCTTCTCCCAAGCTTCCACCGCGCGCTCATATTCTTTATCAATCTGTGTGGCGAAAAACCCCATTTCCTCAATCCAAATCGTGGTCGTTTTGGGCAGATATTCCAAGATGGACTCGCGCTCCTCGATAAAAGCTTGTTGCTGCATATTGGGTAGCAGCACGATGTTGTTTAGCCGTTCGATGGAGAGTTGGCTGGCGATGTCGAAGCTACGAATGCTATCCACCTCGTCGCCGAAGAACTCGATACGGTAAGGATTGTCGTTGGCGAAGGAATACACGTCGATCAAGCCGCCGCGGATGGCGAATTGGCCTGGCTCCACTACGAAGTCCACATTCTCGAATCCGTATTCATAGAGCAAGTCAGTGAGGAAGTCGAGGTTGATGCGATCGCCTTGTTTTACCTTGAAGGTGTTCTTGGCTAAAAGCTTGCGTGTGAAGACTTTCTCTGAGAGTGCCTCGGGATAGCTGACGATGACCGTCCTCCTTTCGCTAGTGGAGAGGCGTTGCAGCACCTCAGTACGTGAGAGGATATAGGTGTTGTCAGGCCGTTCCGGCTCGTAAGGACGCTTGTAGGAAGTGGGGTAGAAGAGGATTTGTTTTTTGCTGTAGTCCATCTCCCTTTCGCCGAACAGCGCTTCCAAGTCGTTATAAAAATACGCCGCATCCTCTTTAGAGGCGCATATGACTAGATGCTGTCCGCCTTGTTTGCGGAATTCTTCCTCCACGGCAAACGCCTTGGCGGAACCCACGAGGCCGGAATATATCGTATGAGTGTTGTTCGTTTCCATTTTACGGCGCAAAGATAAGGTTTTTTACAGAGCTAGCATCCCCTGACGGGGATGCAGATGGATTATTTTTATGATTGTGTTACAGAGCTGGCATCCTACGGATGCGGATGACCAGATTGTCACTGCATCCCCGCAGGGGATGCTAGCTCTGTAGATATTGGTTAAAATAATTAATTGAATTTAATGATATAAATATAAATTTTATATCTTTGTTGGCAAAATTAATATTTATGGAAAAGACCTATACCCAGCTCTACGTTCACATTGTTTTCGCTGTTCAAAACAGAAAACCTTTGATTAATAAGAATTGGCGAGACAGATTATACCATTACATCACTGCAATTGTCCAAAACCATGGACATAAGATGTTGTCCATTGGCGGTGTTGAGGATCATGTCCATTTGTTGATTGGTTTGAATCCTAAGGAGGCTTTATCAAATCTAGTTAAAGAGTTAAAAAGGGATACGACGATCTGGATCAACAAAAACCGATTGGTAATGGGTCGTTTTTCATGGCAGGAAGGATATGGAGCGTTCACTTATAGTAAAAGTCAACTATCGGCGGTGTGTGGTTATATCGGCAATCAGGAAATCCATCATCGGAAAAAGACATTTGAGGAGGAATACGACGATATATTACGAAAATACGGGAATTGATCATTTGCTACAGAGCTAGCATCCGCTTTGGCGGATGCCATTGTTACTACAACATCCGAAGGATGTTAGCTCTGTAGCTTGAATTCCACCAATCCTATTTGCGTCCGTAGGATGCTAGATGCCGTTGCTAAAAAAACACCCATTTTCTTTCTCCTCAATCAAAAAAGTTGTATCTTTGCCCTAGTTCTTAGAGCGGACTTTATGCCGCCGACATGATTTACACGAAGCGTTATGCTCGTCTTGTGTCCGTAAACGTGAGAAATTTTCGCAGGCAAGAGAGTGTGATGGTTCGCGCGTTATAGCGTGGACTGTTATAGTTACATCTTCCTGCAAGGGTTTTCTCACGACCTACGGACAAAGATGTGGTGTATCAGTGCCACGCTTTTTTGTTTATTTGTCCTTTTGGGTGCTGGAAGGGCAAAATAAAGGTTGCGCCCGACACCTATAGGGAACTGTTATGAAAAAAACAATACTTCTTTTGTTTTTGGTTGTAATGCTATCTTCTTGTGCAAAAACTTATTATGATGTAATTATGACAAAGGTTGAGGTGCCTGAGGATTACAAACAACAATTTGGCGAAACGAGAGTTTTCAATCTTTCTGAAAATGAAATAACAAAATATACCTATGAAGATGAACTAGTGTCTTTTACATGGTATGTATCAAAAACTCAATTCAACTTTCGGATAGAGAATAAGACAAATCATTCGATAAAAATACCATGGGATGACATTGTGTTTATTAATCCGGGAGGACGCTCCATGAGAGTTATTCATAGTGGAGTTAGATTTGTTGATAGAAATGCTGCTCAAGCCCCATCGGTTGTTGCAAAAAACTCGGCCTTAGATGACATTCTGGTGCCTTCGGACTATATTTATTATGTTGATGATGGCGGAAGTGGTTTGGGAGGATGGAAAATGCATGACGTATTTCACAATTATGAGTGGATTGGAGCCGAAGCTTCAGTGGTGTTTCCGATTGTAATAGAAAATGTTACCAACGAGTATACATTTCGGTTTCGGGTAAATAACGTTTATAAGAAATAGCAATAGTGGGCTTTGGCGACGAAGCCTGTTTCTCGTTTGGATAATAAGGAGTGTTGCGGTAAAACGTGTATAGTAGACACTTTATAAATCAGTAACGAATCAAACAGAACAATCAGTTCAAATTGTCAATACCTTTAACCTCTTCCATCAAGTCCAAAACCTTTAATTCCCAATAGGACAAAGGTTTGAGGCTGACAATTCCCATTGGTGACTCCTGAACTTGATCCACTTGTTGTAGCCCTTTGATGATGTCTTCCTTGGTAAATGAGTATGGGTCTCTTTGTAAAGCCCATTGAATCATTTCTGGTAACGTGTAATCTTCCAATAAGTCGTGGACATCCCAAAAGTCTTTCTGTCGAAGGATTTGATTTCCGATCACTCCCAACTTCATGGCTGCAATTTCCCTTTGGTCGGTAATCCGTAAACCGTCTTCTTCGATAGCGGGGAAAATGAATGGCTCAGTATAGAAGAAATCAGCCTTGATAGGCGGCTCTATTCCTTCACTAAGAAAAACATGATAACCGTTGGCGGGCATATCCATGGATTCTGTCCCTTTATGAACAGGAAACTCTTTTTCAAGATACTCTCGCATTGCCGCAACAGGCATGTCCGAATAATCCAAGTCGGTAAATAAGTCGATGTCAACAGACCTTCGATGCCCTCGTTGAAGGGCTAGTGCCGTTCCTCCAACTAGCCTGAAATCTTTGAACACTTCAGACGACATGAGATTTCTGAGAATAGATAGCAATGGAGTGGATACGGTGTCAAAATACAATTTCATAAGCCAATGGTTTTTAGGTTTTTCAAAACAACATCATAAAGCATAAATCCTTTGGGGTTATCCTTAATTTTAACAAAGGCATCGTGACCATAAAAGCGGTATAGTTCCTTGATTTCCTCTTGGGTGCCGTATTCTAACACACGACGGATAGCCCAATCTGGACACTTCATCCAATCCAGTTTTGACAAATCAATATCCCAAAATGTGGTTTGCGAAAGTAAACTTAGATTGGGTTTGGATTGGTTGTCGGATAGTTGGGCTTGATAGATGTCGTGATTGGCTTGAATCTTATAAAAGAACCCATGCAGAGAGATGTCCAATGCCTTTTCAAGTACCAAGGAATTTTGAGGTGTGAAGCGGCGACGACCCATGATCAAATCGTTGATTCTTTGGGGGATCAAACCTGTTTTCTGTGCCAAGGTGGTTTGCTGTATATGTTTCTGTTGTGCAATCCTGTAAAGGATGGCTCCTGCAGGCACAGATGACAATTTCAAGTAGGCGTCGGTGTTCATTTCTAGTTGTTTTCAGACTGCAAAGATAGATAATTATTTATAATAACCAAAATTTGGTTATATTTCGAACGATTATTTTTAAAATACCTGAAAAATCCGTATTTTTGTGCTTCAATTAAGCAAAATGCAAATGGAATCACAATCTTCAACCCTTTCTTGTGTGCTGTCCACCGAGCTAATACGTACCAGCCAATGCTGGGACGGCGCTGAGTTGCCCGACTACCTCCAGGGACGACCTGAGATAGTGGCGGTGAAATACGAAATACCAGCCGGACAGAAACTGGGCTGGCACCACCATCCCGTGATGAACCATGGCATACTGGTGCAAGGCGAACTGACTATTGTCAGCTTGGACGGCTCGGAGAAGGTGGTGCATGAAGGCGAAGCCGTCGTGGAGATGGTGAACACCATCCACCACGGCGAGAATCGAGGCACGAAGCTTGTGATCCTCTACATGTTTTACCTGTCACAGGAAGGCTTGCCGCTGTCAGTGCAGCATCCTGAGATCCCACTGGACTAACAAAAGAAAGGGCGTGCCTGAAACCAGATACGCCCTTTTTTACTAGAACTAAATATCGTTTAGAACAATCCCTCAAGGACTTCGTCCTTCACCAGATTCGGCATGGTGACCCTCAGTTTGGGTTCGCGTTCCATGGCGCGCTCTATGGCGAACATGGCGCCTTCGTTGCGGGCCCAGTTGCGGCGGGCGATGCCGTTGTTGACATCCCAATGCAACATGCAGTGCAGACGACGGTCGGCCTCAGGCGTGCCGTCGAGCACCATGCCGAAGCCACCGTTGATGACCTCGCCCCAGCCTACGCCGCCGCCGTTGTGGATGGAGACCCAAGTGGCGCCACGGAAGCCGTCGCCGATGACGTTTTGGATGGCCATGTCGGCGGTGAACGACGAGCCGTCGTAGATGTTGGAGGTCTCGCGGAACGGCGAGTCGGTGCCGGAAACGTCATGGTGGTCTCTGCCGAGGACCACCGGGCCGCTCAGGCGGCCATCGGCGATGGCTTTGTTGAACTCAGCGGCGATCTTGGTGCGGCCTTCACAGTCGGCGTAAAGGATACGGGCCTGGGAACCAACGACCAAATGATTGGCTTGCGCACCACGAATCCACTGGATGTTGTCGCGCATCTGTTGCTGGATCTGATGGGGTGCCGTGCGGGCGATGTCTTCCAACACCTGGCAGGCGATGTCGTCGGTGACGGCGAGGTCTTCAGGCTTGCCGGAGGCGCAAACCCAACGGAAGGGACCGAAGCCGTAGTCGAAGCACATTGGGCCCATGATGTCCTGCACGTACGAAGGATAACGGAAGGTGCCGTCTTCCTTCATGATGTCGGCACCAGCGCGTGACGACTGCAACAGGAAGGCGTTGCCGTAGTCGAAAAAGTACATGCCCTTGGCGGTGAGCTTGTTGATGGCAGCCACATGGCGGCGCAACGAAGCTTGCACCTTCTCCTTGAAGAGCTCGGGGTTCTCAGCCATCATGGTCTTGGACTCCTCAAAGCTTTGTCCGACAGGATAATAGCCGCCAGCCCAAGGATTGTGCAATGAAGTCTGGTCGCTTCCCAAATCCACGTGGATGTCGTGCTCGGCGGCATATTCCCAAAGGTCCACCACGTTGCCTTGGTAGGCATACGAGCGGGCTTCTTTCTTGGCGAGGCTTTCGTTGACGTGCTTGAACAGCTCCTCAATATTGTCATAAACCTCATCCACCCATCCTTGCTGATAGCGCTTTTGGGTAGCGGCAGGGTTGATTTCGGCGGTGATGCTCACCACACCGGCGATGTTGCCAGCCTTCGGCTGGGCACCGCTCATGCCGCCCAAACCGGCGGTGATGAAGAGTTTGCCAGCCGTGCCCCCTCCTTGCTTGCGGGCGGCGTTCAACACGGTGATGGTAGTGCCGTGGACTATCCCTTGAGGTCCAATGTACATGTAAGAGCCAGCGGTCATCTGGCCGTATTGGGTCACGCCGAGGGCGTTGTAGCGCTCCCAGTCGTCGGGCTTCGAGTAGTTCGGGATCATCATGCCGTTGGTGACTACCACACGAGGAGCGTCCTTATGGGACGGGAACAGTCCCATCGGGTGGCCGCTGTACATGGCCAAGGTCTGCTCGTCGGTCATGTTGGCGAGGTATTGCATTACTAAGCGGTACTGTGCCCAGTTCTGGAAGATGGCACCGTTGCCGCCATAAATAATCAGTTCATGTGGATGCTGCGCCACAGCAGGGTCGAGGTTGTTCTGGATCATCAGCATGATGGCTGCGGCTTGCGGACATAGGGCTGGATATTCCTCGATCGGACGGGCATACATCTTATACGAAGGACGGAAACGGTACATATAGATACGGCCGTATTTCTCCAACTCTTCGGCAAACTCGGGAGCCAGCGTGGCATGCCACTTCTCGGGGAAGTAACGCAGCGCATTGCGGATGGCGAGCTTCTTCTCGGCCTTGGTCAAGATGTCCTTGCGCTTGGGCGCATGGTTGATATTCGGGTCGTAAGGTTTCACCTCGGGCAGCTCATCGGGGATGCCGGCGAGGATCTCTTTTTGGAAATCGTTGTACTCGATCATATATTGCTTAAGATTTAAAGATTTAAAATTTAAAGATTCAAGTGGCAAATTTACGGTTTTTGTTCATTGGACTGACAAAAAAGTGTTATCTTTGCAATCTTATTTATTCAAGGCTATTCATGAAGAAAATATTGTCAATCATATCATTTCCGTTCATCTTGATGTTTCTGATGGCCATTCCGCTGACTGTGAGTGCCCAGCACGACAGTACGATGTGTGTTATCACGGCCAAAGTAGAAGGGAAAGTTGTCGATCTCACCAAACGGACATTTTGTCCTGAGAGTGGGCCGTCAGTGAATCTGAGCGTTCCAAAAATGAATAACCGTATTTATTCTTGGATGGAGAATCATGTGCAATACTCAAATGCCGACAATATCACTGTACATCCCCAAGAAACTTCCAGTTACACAGTGACGGTTATCGATACGCTGATCCATGATACTTGCTCTGCCAGTGTAAGGGTTGAAGTGTATGAAAAGTTTACCACCCAATTCAAGCAACTGATGCTCACTTGCAGTAACAGCGAGTCGGAGAACGGCAACGATGCGCAGCTTATGGTCATTGCTTCAGGTGGCGAAGGCGGACCTTTTACTTACCATTGGACTGGCCTGCCGCATTACCAGCAGATGGATACCATCGCCATTGGCCTTCAAGCCTATAGGGAATATGAAGTGGAAATCACCGACGCTGCATGCGGCTGTTCACAGGTGTTCAGGAAGAAGACGGCAGGCTATCCCACCCCTGACATCGTGATCTCATGCGAGCCGGGCGACAGCGTCTATCTCCAAAATCCCGACGTCACCTTCTCCTTTGAGAACCGATCGGAGGGTACCATCAATGTTGTCAATCATTTTTGGACTTTCGAGCATGAGATTACCTCGGCCGAAGACAAGCCAGTGTTCACTTATGTGCAACCCCAAACCTATACGGCCTCGCTGACGGTTTACGACGACTGTGGATGCGATACCACCTTTACACACGAGCTGTATGTCATGCCTGTTGAACTGAACATCCCCACGGTGTTTACGCCCAATGGCGACCAATATAATCAATGTTTTGTGATCACCGTAAAAGACCAAAAAAACAAGGACAACCCGAAGCAGCTAAGCGATTTTTATAAATCGTCGGAACTGGTGGTTTTCAATCGCTGGGGACGTGTCGTTTATAAATCAAGCGACTATCAGAACGATTGGGATGGAGGCGGTCTTTCCGACGGCACCTACTTCTATGTGCTGAAATGCCGTGGATTGAAGGAAGAAGTGCAATACCAAGGGTCGGTGATGATCCTCAGTAAAACAAACCAATGAGAACGAAAAAACGGATAATTAAGATGAGAGTTCTTAGAGTAATGATGATAATGGTGCTGTCAGTGGTCATGGTTTCATGCCATAATGGCGGCAATAAGCATCTTTCGGGTGACTTGGTAACCAACCCCAAGTCGGCGCAAAACTCCTCGGGCAAGGTGCCGGTGATCAAATTTGACAAGACAGAGTTTGACTTCGGTAAGATCCTTCAGGGCGAGGTAGTGACCTATACCTTCCATTTCACCAATGCAGGCAATGCCCCGTTGATCATCACTAACGTTGATAAGAGTTGCGGATGCACTGCCAGCGACTACCCTCGCCAACCCATCGAGCCAGGTGGTACGGGCGACATCAAGATTACATACGATAGCAAGGGACATCAGGGCTTCCAGTCGAAGGCTTTGGTGGTCATTGCCAACACCATGCCATCACAGACCACGCTGCGTATCAAGGCGGAGGTAAGGACTCCGAATGAGTTATAAGTGAAGAGATTAAAGATAAGAGATAATAGATAAAAGTTTAAATAATTACTATGAATACATTATTTGTCCTGTTACAAGAAGCTCAGCCGAAAGGCGGTATGTTTGCCGGATTGCTGCCACTGTTGTTGATCATGGTGGTTTTCATCTTTTTGTTCATCCTTCCCCAAAGGAAAAGAGCCAAGGAGACACAGCGTTTCCGCGATGAACTGAAGAAGGGTGACAAGGTCATCACCATCGGCGGCCTGCATGGCAAGATCACGGAGGTGAAGGAACACACTGTCATGGTGTCGTTGGCTCCGGATGTTGTCATCGAAATTGAGAAGTCCGCATTGGTGCAAAACGCCTCACAAGTTGGCGGACAAGCCTGATATGACTGCCGTTGAACAGATCAAGGAAGACATTGAAAAGAAGGACAAGTCGAAAATCTTGACCTTCTTGGTTTTTTTGGTGATCTCTGCGGCACTTTGGTTCGTCATCAAGCTCACAAAGGAGTACACCAGCCAAACCGTTTTCACCGTCAACTATGTTGAGGTGCCGGTCAACAAATGGGTCTCCACCACCGAACAGCGTATGAAGCTCTCGTTTGTGGCCGATGGCTTTGTCACCCTGCGTCATAACCTGGTGCGGGAGCAGAACCGCATTGTGTCAATTTCCTTGAGCGATGTGCCTTATCGGTTGGAAGGCGGCAACACCTATTCCTACAGCTCACAGTATGTGGCCGAGCGCGTGGCCGACTGGCTGGGCGTACCAGCAGGCAACGTCACCGTCAACGACGACAAGCAGTACTTCAACATGGAGGATCTCCAGTCAAAGGAACTGCCGGTCAAGGTTCCGCTTGATGTCAAGACACAGCGTCAGTATTACGTCTATGGGCAACCTCATCCCACACCGTCTTCGCTGACGGTTTACGGACCGAAGAACCTGCTCGATACCATGACGGCGGTCTATACCTCGACGTTTCAAGCCATCAATGCCAGTGAGGATCTCGTTCAGACCCTGGATGTCGATTTCTATGGCGGCACTATCCGCTCCGACGTTGCCAAGGTGGAGGTTCTGGTGGAAGTTGAACAGTTTACCGAGATTGACATTGAGGTGCCTGTGAAGGTTGTGGATTCAATCAACCTGAGGTTTTTCCCCGAGACGATGAAAGTGAAATGCCTGGTGCCCATCCGCGATTACTCCTCCATCAGTGGGACTTCGTTCAGGGTGTTGGCCGACACTGCTCAGCTGCACCAGCTTCAGCCGTTACTCGACATCAAGTTGGTTCAGGTTCCGGACAATGTACAAGTGCTGAAGACAGAGCCGGATCAGGTGGAGTACTTGATTGTTAATTGAAAATTTAGAGTCTGCCAGTTGATGATAAAGATTGCCATAACTGGGAATATCGGCTCGGGAAAGAGCTATGTGAGCTTGTTGTTTAAGGAGCTTGGCATCCCTGTCTTTGACTCCGACCGTGAAGCCAAACTCCTGTACAATCGCCCGGAGATTCGTCAGAAGATGGTGGAGCGTTTCGGTACTGACATCTATCAGGAGGATGGGTCTTTGGATCGCCGGATGATGGCATCCAAGCTTTTTGCCGACTCATGTGCCTTGGGCTATGTTGAGTCGGTGCTTTATCCCGTTTTGAACGCTTGGTTTGACGAATGGGCCGACCAACAAACGGCACCTTACGTGCTTTATGAATCAGCCTTGATCTTTGAGAAGCATCTGGAAGGGATGTTCGATGCCGTCATTGTGGTGGCTGCTTCTGAGGATGTCCGCATCCGTCGGGTGATGACGCGCGACTGCTGCACTGAGGAACAGGTGAGGGCACGCATGGCCTTGCAACTGCCCCAGTCGGAAAAGGTGACCAAAGCCGATTACGTCATCGTCCATGAGGCCGATGATGAGGATGTTTTCTTAAAAGAACAGATTCAACGGGTTCACACCGAGTTGGTTAACAGGCTTTAGGACGCAACATGGCGCAACGATCAATGATTTCGTTGGTAAGCTGGAAGCCGCGATCACAGATTTGCCGTCATCCACCCAACCTAACAGTTTTAGGTCACGTTTTGAAATGACTTCTATGGGGTCTTCGTAACGTTTGGTCTGGGGGTTGTATTCCCCTTTCTCAATCAAGGTGTCGTGTGCGTTGTCCACATAGTGCCGAGCTTCTTCAATAGGATATATGGAATTTTATTTATTAATTATTAATTTTTGGACCTTGGTTCGTTCCGAAGTGATCAGACGTAAGATGTAAACGCCTGGTACAATAGTGTTTACTTGGTGTCCGGTAATGTCGAAGACCTGAAGTATGGCGTTATCGTAAGAACCAAAAAGATGGATTTTTCCGTCGGCATAATAGGCAAAACAGTCATCTTCGGTGGCATTGTCATTGGCAGCGAACTTCAGTTGGAAGCGTGAGGCGATGTCGTTGCTGCTGCTCTCGAAGTTATAGCTTGGGTTTTCCAAAAGGTCAATGTCGGCACCGGTGAGGTTGTCAATAAGGTGTAGATAGTTGGAGTTGGCAGTTTCTGAGACGGTCAAGGTGTGAGTGCCGTTCTCTTGAGCCTTAAAGTTGAGGTCGATGCTGTTGGCATCATCGCGGACCAGCATGATGTAAGGCTTACCGTTGCGGGTCAAGTATAGATTCGCGGTCTTCCCTCTGAAGTCCAACAATGGCATGCTCATGCCTTCTTCCATTTTGACATAGGCCTTGTTATCATCAACGCTGATGCAGAGGTAAGGATTCGTTTGGCCACCGCGACTTTGTGGGTTCAGCGTTACGCTCTGTCCTGCGCTGTTTGCCTTGACCAGAAAACCTCGTCCCGCAGGGACGCTATTGCCTGTTTCATAGATCCAGTCCTCACTGTTGGAGAGGTAATAATAGCCGTCGGAAACATTGTCGCTCTTTGCGAAGGTGATGGTGTGGGCGGTGGGGTTGCCTAGGAGGTTGTAGCCCTTGAGGGTGTTGTCGCTGTTGGAGTGGCTCAAATTGACGGTTGAGCTGTAGTTTCCATTGTTGAGGATGCCGGTCATCCGCAGGGTGGTTGTGGGGTTGTGGGCGTAGAGGTAGCCGTTGGTGATGCTTACGGGGAAGCCGCTTTGGTCGGCTTTGTAATTGATCCATTCTTCGACACCGTCTTCATCGTAAGCATAGAGGTCGTAGCTGGCGGTGGCGATTTGGCTTGGAGTGAAGTTGGCGAATGGGACGGCGATGGTGTACCAACCGCCGTTTTCGGTGTAGGCAGCGATGTTTTTCTTGACAGTTGCCATCACATTGTCGCTATGATGGATGAGCTGCGCCCCGTCCTCAAGTATCAGATGGCTGGCATCGTCGCATGCGGCCGTGCCGCTAACGGTGAGCGTGGCACCGCTGGCAACGGTGTGCTTGTCGAAAGCGAAAAGATTGGCGATGGTCTCGCTCTCATTATGGGTAAATTCCTCACTGCGGATGAAGAGCTGGACATCCAGTTGTCCTGAGTTGTAACAGGAAAAGATTTTGCTTTGGTTATTGTATTTCAAAAGATTACGACTATTTGACCCTTGGGCTGTAATGGTGGCGTTTCCATTGCTGATGGCGATGGTCCATTCACCGTTGGCATCGTTTGTCGTTTGTGTCCTTAAATAGTTATTGCTGCTGCTAGCCGCATAGAGATAGCCGCCTGCATTGTTGTTATATGTGGGATCGAAAAAAGTCCAATTGTTGTTTGTACTGCCTAGGGTCAGCTCGCAAACAGTTGTTCCGATGCTTTCAATGACATTGTTGCTGACGGTGACATCGACAGCCGAACGGTTGTTACTATTTTGGGTGGTACCCAAAGCTTTGCCGTTGGTAATGTTCACAATCAAGTAGGTCCTACCGGCCACCAATTGGTCGGTGGAAGTCACCATAATGTACTTTTGCGTGAAAGGAGTCCCGACATACACAAAGGTGGCGCTGACGGTGACGTTGCTGGCGGGCATTTCAAACTGGTTTTCCGTGACCAAGATGTCGTTGTTTGAGGCATCGGTTACCGACCAATGATCAAATTCATAACCTGAGTCAGGGGTGGCGGTCAGGGTAACGGTTTGGTCCTCAATGGCTTGGTTTACGTCTGCGCTGACGCTTCCGTTCTGGATATTGTCGGCGATGGTGATGGAATACAGTGGCTCCCATTGTGCGTAAAGGGTCGCGTCGTCGAACAACCAGACCGTGGCTCCGTCGGCGTAATAGGTGCCTGTGCCGTCGGCGGAGGTGTTCCAGCCGGCAAACAGGTGGTTTTCGCGTGTAAAGGTGTTTCCGATGAGTTCGGTGGCCTCAAACTCGTTGACGGTCTGGTCGTTCATGGAGCCTGAGCCTCCGTTGTTGTTGAAGTGGATGGTGTGGGTTTGGGTGGTGAAAGTTTTCTTGTAGAGTTGGATGGGTTGCTGTTGGGAATAAGTTGTTGATTTATAGTAACGGAATCGATTTTCACCGGTGTTGAATCTCATCACGGAAGTATTTGACGTGATGGTTACACTGTTTGACTCGTATCCCAAGGTGTTTGCAGAAGCAGAGTTTCCAAAATTAATCTTATTGCTTCCTGATGTTCCATAAACATACTTGCCATTATTCGTTCCGCCATTCACTTTGATGGAATAACCGCCTGTCATTTGTGCTATGGCAATAGTAACAAAGCCATCATCTTCAATGGTGTTGCTTGAAATCGACTTTGAAACATAACAACTTGTTGCATCCAAACCCGTCCAAACATAACCCGTGGAGGTGTTGTGTTCATAGACCAGAATGTATTCTCCACTCCAGTCCGTCGTTGCGCTGGTCACTTTCACGTAGTTGCCATTGCTGTTGCCTTGCACGAAGGTGGCCATTACGGTGACGTTAAATGCTGGCATGACGAAGCTGTTGCCGCTCACTGTAACGGTGGTGTTCATGTCGCCGGTTTTGAAGACATACCATGAGTAAAGGCTATAGCCTGAAGATGGCGTGGCAGTCAAGGTGATGTTGGAACCCGACTTGGCGCTATTCGTGTTGGCACTGATGGAGCCGTGGCTGACTGTGCCTAAGGCTATATTATAATAGGTGTTGTTCACCTTGAAGGTTGCACTGATGGTGACGGCATAGCTAGGCATGGTGAAGGTGCCATTGCTGCTCACCGTGACGGTGGTGCTGGGGCTGCCAGTTTTATACACGGTGTAGGTGTCCACCATGTAACCGGGATCGGGCGTGGCGGTGATGGACACGGTGGTGCCTTCCATGGCGGTTTCAGGTGCCGACACACTGCCGTGTGAGAGTCCTGTGGCGCAGGTGATATTATAAATGACACCGCCTTGCCAGTTCTCGTCCCAGATCATGTGGGCATATTCGGGATGGTCGATGAAGGGATTGCGGTTGTTTTGGTAGCCGTAAACGGCGTTGTTGCGGGCAATTTCCTTGTCGCTTACAGGGTCTTCGTCGCTCCAGCGCAGCAGCATGGTCATGGCCCAAGGTTTGATTTCCGACTTGTTGGTCATGCCGCTGGAGCCCCAGTCGTTGTCTTCGCTATAGTAGCGCACACTCATGTAAAAATAACTGCGAGCGATGTCGCCCTTGTATTCATCGATAGGTTCGAACACCTTGCCTGAATAGCCCGACGTGACGCAAGGTCCCAACTTTGAGCCGTTACCCGAAGTGTAAACCGGTTTGTTGACCTCGCCGTAAGGATAGTTTGAGCGTTGTCCGTTGACGTAGCCGTCGGTGGGATACACATGGAAGAGGTCGGTGCGGGGCGTGGTTTGCTCGTTGAACCAACTCTGTGGCCAAGTGTGTTCACGGTTCCAGCAGTCGCCTTCTTGTTCATAGTCGCCGCATAATCCAGTGCTTGGGCTATATTCGATGTTGGAATAGATGTCCCAAATCTTGCCGTTGGTTTTGCAGTCGGTATAGGCAAAGGCATTGAGGAGTCCGTTGTAGCTGACTACATGATGGCCTTTAATGATGTTGTGCAGCGCAATTTTCAACTCATCGCCGGTCTTGCCGTTGGCGTTGTTGTAATAGCCTGCTGGGATTTGTGCTTGAGCGATGATGCTGGTTAAAGCCAGTATCAGGATGAATACAAGTCGTTTCATAGGTTGTTGATTACATAGTTTTGAGCGAACACGAAGCAACCCACTTGTCGTCATAATTGACGAGTGTGGATTGCTTCGCTTCGTTCGCAATGACGCAAAGCGTCATGGATAGCGACGCTTTGCGTGTTGCGGAAGGATTAATCCTTCTTTCTCTTCTTCAGTGCGTAAGCGGCACCGAAGCCGATGAGGAGCAATGCGCCGCTGCCAAGCGGAGCGTCCTGGTTTTCGTCTTGCCCGTGGTCAGGCAGATTTGGCTTGTTGTAGGTTGTACGCAGGTTGGTGAAGAGTCCCATGTCAACGTCTTCTTCCTGGTCAAGGCTGTACCAAGCCGAGCCGGTGACAGTCTCTTCCTCTTCCTCGGCTACTGCGCCGTATCCAAAAAAGCCACCGCCGTTTTGTGCATAGGACCACAGACCGATACCTAGAACGATTGCGATTGTTAAAGCTAACTTTTTCATATCTATTAATTCTAAATTATTAATTCTACATTATTTCACAACGATCTTTTGTGTTCTGACGTTCTCGTCTTGGATAAGGCGGATCATATACACGCCGGCAACTTCGTTGACAGCCTTGTTGTAGCTGCCGTTGAAGGTTTCGCTGCTGAGGATGCGACCGGTGACGTCGATCACCTGAATGGTGGCCTCGCCATCGATGCCGAGGATCATGAGGTTGCCGTTGCTGATGAAGGCAAAGTCATCGTTAACACTGGTGTTGTCGGTTGCAAACAACAGCTTGAAGCGTGACGCGTAGTCGGTGTATTGGGCATCGAAGCTGTAGCTTGGGTTCTGGAGCAGATCGACTTCATTGCCTGTCATATTATCAATAAGGTGCAGGTAACGGAACGCGATGTTCTCGCTGTTGAAGCTGATGGTGTAGGTGCCGTTTTCTGCAGCCTTGAAGTTGACGGGCATTTCGCCTTGTGATTCAGCGTGAACTACAGCAAAATCTTTGTTGTCTTGTGGGATATAGAGTTTACTGTCATTGTCGTTGAAGCTCATCTTTGCAAGGTTGAAGCCTTGTCCGAAACGGATACGGGCTTGGTCAACCATGCCGCTGCGATTTTGGCCTTGAGTCAAACTAATGTTGAGCATGTTGGTGTTGTTGCCAGTGTTTGTTGAAGGCTCCTCTGAAGAGAACGTAACATCACCGTCTGCATCCGTCCAGATGAAAGCACCTTGCATTGGTGCAAGTGTGACCTTTGTTTCAGAAAGAACGAAGTCATCACCATCACTATTCATAACATAGAAGTCAATTTTGGAAGGTGTTCCGCCCGTTGGGACAAATGACAAATAGGCATTGCATGTGAATGGGTTGCCAACAAGAGCGAAACCGTTGAATGGATTGGTTGAAGCCGAATTATAAGTGACCCCATATGTATGATTGGTGTTGGTTGGTCCAGCTGTACCTATGAATTCCAAATCAATGTCTGCCGAATTGGCATATAGGTAACCGTAGGTATGTTTAAGACCATAATTGGAACCAGATTCAAAGACACTGGCAGTAGATGAACTCTTCCAGTTCGTCCATTCCTCACCGGCATTTGTAGCGTCGAATCCATAGAGGTCATAGTTGTTATCTGCCAAGTTAGTGATACGGCTCCAAGATGTATTATTACCATTTGTTAAAGTTACACCCGAGAATGGTGTTGAAATGAGGTAATAACGATCCTTATCTGCGCTATAGCCTGTGATTCCTTTATACAAAGTCACATCCAAGGATGCGGAAGCGTGTTTCAACTGGCCACCGTCTTCAATGGTTATCGAACCACCGTTGATAGCGGCTTTATTTGCCTTGGCAACCACACCTGCTGGAATGGTGGCATCTGCGTCGATACGAACATTGTTGTCTGATGTAGGAAGAGCTGTTGCAGCAGTTCCATTGATATCCGTCCAGTTGGCAAGATCATCCCAATCACCGTCTGTGGCAAAAACGAGACGGTCATCCAGTGTCTTGAAGAATGAAGAAACAACACGGCTATGGTCTTTGCCGCAAACACCATAAACTTGCCATGCGTATGGGGTGTTAGGCTGCATACCCTTCGCTTCGTAGGAGGTGGCAGTAATGTTATCAATTACAACAGCATCAGAATCTGCTGATACGTACACTGCAAAGTTCTCAGCTGCCCATTGCGGGTCTTGGCCTCTAGCTACAAAGCTGATGCTGCCGCCAAATTCAATGCCTGAAATAATCATCCAGTTATCTGGGAATAAAACGCCAGCATTAGAATCCCAGCTTGCAGATGATGCGCAATAGTTGCCATTACAGTAATCATTACCATTGCTATCTGTGCCATTCGAACGGATGCCCCAAATGTAACCATCACCATCCAAGTCCATGTTGGAGATTTCTGATGGTATAGAACCGGTCTCGAAGCTTTGTGAATAGACCATCTCATTAGAAGCGTTTGTTACCACAATATCGTCAACGTTCAATTGGAACATATTGCTCACATCATAGTGGCGGATGGCAATCGAACCTGTGCCGGTGAATCCGCTAAGGTCGTAGTTGTAGGTGGTTAAAATGCCTGTTGCGAGTTGGTCTGTGCCAACCTGATGCCATGGTTTGTATTCAACTACGTAGCTGTCGCTTGTGCCTGTCCAGCTCAAGGTTGCGCCCTTTGTGGTGATATTTGTTTCTGTCAGATTTGTAGGTCTTGCGCAAGCAATATCAGTGCTGAAGTTGATCACATTGCTCCACTGGCTGCTTCCGTCGTCGCCACCGCAGACTGCGCGGATTTCTGCTGCATATTCAGTGTCTTGGTTCAAGCCGGTCCAAGTGAAAGGATTGTCGTAAACGCTAACGTAGCCTTCACCGCCCATGTCGTCAACATAATAAATCTCCCATTCGGTTGCGGAGCCGTTTTCGGTCCAGCTCACAACAACGCTGTTGGTTCCGGGAGTTTCGTTGGCGAAGTTGGTCGGGGCTGCGCATGCAATTTCTGTAGTGAAGTCAAGATCGTCTGACCAGCAGCTTTGGTGTGTTGCATCGATGTATGCACGAACCTTCACCGTGTAATCGGTTTGAGGGTCAAGATTTTCCAAGGTGTAAGGATTGGTTTTTGCCTCAATCAGATGCTCTTCATCGTGGTTAAGGCAAATTTGCCATGTTGTGGCTGTGCCGTTTTCGGTCCAGCTCAATGTCGCGTCATGTTTGCCAGGTGTACCTGCATCCAAATCGGTTGGGATTGGAGTTGTGGTGCCGATAGTGTAAAGCACTTGGCCATCGCTTAGTGAGCTTGGCTTGGTGAACAGAGTTGTTCCGCCTTCGGTAAATGTAAATGATGCCTCACTATCATATGAACCAGATGCCCAAACAAACCTATAGTATTCACCGCACAAGGTGAGTGAACCGCTGCTTGAAGAGCCACTTGAGATGGTCAGGGTTGCAAAGACATCACCACAACCTTCAATAACTGTGATTGAGGCGCCGTTCCAACCGTCACCATAGCTGTCATTCAAGGTATAGTTGATTAAGTGTCCGCCCCAGCATGTAGGTGTGGTTAATTCTACAGGATTCGACCAGTCGCTGGTTTGATCGCCTGCGCAGTTGGCCTGTACCTTTACGGTGTAGGTGGTTGAGAGTTCTACATCAAAGACGTATGGACTTGTAACATTGTTCGTTACAGTGCCGTTGATGTCGATATTATAAGATGTTGCAGTGCCATCCCAAGAGGCTTGGAGGGTATGACCCGAGGCGTTTAAAGCAAGACCTGTAGGAGGCAAGCATGAAGGAGCTTCAAGCACGCGTACAGTAAAGTCGCAAGCGTGTCTCCAAGTACCATCAGCACATGGATCATGTGGTTTGGTAAAATCTGGATTTCCGCTGTTATAGAAGTCGGTGAAATATGAGTCAGCTCCGAAGATACGCATGCGGTAGTCACCTGATGTTTGAGCTGCAGGAATTGTGATTGTGGCGTTGAGTGTTCCAGCTCCGGAAGAAGCTTTGCCAACATACAAAACTTCACTGTCCTCAAACGACAGGCTGTTGTCCAAGTCAACCCAAATGACAAATGTGTAAGGGTAGTTGCCAGTGTTTGTTGTGATGGCAATTGTCGATTCAACACCAGCTTGTACGGCACCTATCATCGAAGAATAGTCGCCATAGAATGGTTTTACGGAAGGAATACCCTCTTCATCATAGTGGTTGACAATATCATCGCCAGTACCAAATGCTACACCTGTGATACCTTTGGAGTCGTGACTTGTGATATTAGGTTCGCAGTATCCGATATGTACTGAAACAGGGCCAACCCAATCGCTCTGGTCTGTTGCGCTGCAGTAAGAGCGTACCCAAAAATAATGGTCACCTAAATCCATATTACCCTTTGTGTATGACTTGGTATTGACCGTGCCTTCGATGTTGTTGCTAGGATTAGCCGTTGCATCCATAGAGTGTGCCACCTGCCATTGTGAAGCATCGCTTTCCCATGTTACAGTCGCTGTCAGAGCGTTCGGCACTGCAGCAAGATTAGTAGGTTTGATACAGGTTGGAGGAGTATGGATTGTGATGTCGTCAATGTAAATGTAATGAGATGCTGAACTGGTAACTGTTGGTTTTGGCATCATGAAGGCCACATAACTGCCTTTGTCCGATAACATAAAATTGTATTCGGTATATGTGGTTGTAAGAGTTTGAGTGGCAATTTCTTGGAATGTGCTGGCATCTGTAGGGTCAGTCATCAAACCAATCTTAATTGGTTGATTTGTAGTTTCATACTTTGCCATGAATGTCAGTTGCAAGCCATCCAATCCGCTCATTTCCGGTAAAACGGCATACTGATCGGCAAGGCCTGTCGAGCTGCTGCTGCCATAGCAATAGAAACACAAGCATTTACTGCCGGTATAACCTCCGGTACTATAAATACGAGGATATGTGTTATTTGAAGCTCCTTCGTTGATGCGGTTCCAGCAGATTGGCATTGTTGCACCTGCAGTGAAGGTTTCGAAGTTAGGGCTAAATCCTAATGCAGGAATAATATCGCATTGTGTATCGAAATTCACGGTGTTGCTCCATGAGCTCTGGTCGATATCGTCGCAATAGGCGCGCACCTTGGCGGTGTAGCTTGTTCCTGCTGTAAGACTCGGAACAGTGAACGGGTTGCTGTTGGCCACGATAAGGTTCGTTTCATCTCCATTCAGGCAGATTTGCCATTCCGTTGCGGTACCGTTCTCGGTCCAGCTTAATTTGGCTGTTGTTGTTGTGCTTTCAACAAATTGTAAAGATGTAGGAGCCGGACAAGCGATAGGTGTTGTAAAGCTTGAAGAAGTTTTCCAATTGCTGAAAAGGTCGGTACCACAAACGCTCTGAACTCTTGCTTGGTATGCTGTTTGAGCAGCAAGGCCGTTAATGGTGCATGATGTTGTGGTGTTGTTGGTGTAAACACGGTGCCAATCGGTATATTCACCACCCTTAATCTCCACATTGTAAGGAGCGTTGCCTCCGGTCCATGATAACGATACATCGTGTGGGTTGGTTTCACCGATAGTCAGTGTTTCCAAATCGTCGCAACCTGTTGAGGCCAACGTAACCACCATCTGGATGTTAGGACGGTTGACAGAAGCGGTATATGAGTATGATGTATTGGTGATATCATCGTAACCGCTAGAGTCACTGCTTCTACTCATAAACTTGTTGTCGGTAGTTGCAGTATATTGCCAACTTTGACTATCATTATAAGAAGAGCCGCTTCCCGAGCCTTTTTTTGATCTGCAAACCACAACCAAGAGGTTGTCTGTTCCGTTGTATTCGAAAGGTGAGTCAAATTCAAACACTTGCCAATCGGCACTACTTGAACCAAGAGTGATGTTTGTTCCGGTGTAAACCAAAGTCCCTGTGGTGGCAGGATTAGCAGCATCTACCGTATTCGCTGTTGTATGAGCCAGATAGATTTTTACCGTACTGGTGAATGAGTAAGCATTGTGGTAGAAAGCCGCTGAATTAATCTTGTCCACTCCAGCCAGTTCTTCAGCTGTGTAAATAAACTGAGCCGTGGCGTAATAGTTGTAAGGATTGCCCATTGCTGAGCCTGCACCGTTGCCACTGTAGCCTACAGAGGCAAAATTTGTCCCATCGCCAATGGTAATGGTTTCCTGTGCTTTCGCTGCCCACGGCACAAGTAGTGCCAGCAGCAGCGTCAATAGTAATGATTTTTTAATCATAACGTTTTGAATTAGTTGTTATTGAATTGATTGTTAATTAATTAGATTATCGTTTGATCTCAATTGTTCATATTTAGACGCGCAAAGATACGGTTTTTTCGCATACGCCCGTTTATTATATAATAATTTAAATAAAACTTTATGAACAGCCGACGTTTTGTTGTTGATAAGTTTTTTTTGTTGTTTTCAGGAAAACTCTTGCCGGGTGAAAAAAATGTTGTATATCTCTGTATTGGTTACTCCAATTTTCAAATTCGAAGAGAATCGTTTTGGCACCTTGTTTTTTGATAGCCCTTTTGGCGTACCTTCCACCACTCGTTGTCGGGGAGAGTTTGGTATTCGCGCCAAGAGTTTATTATGCCGTTTGTGTTTTCCAAGTTTCGTGCGATGTGTTGTTAGTATTGTTAGTCGCACAACTACTTGGCTCGTTTGAATCTCGGTGGCAAAAATATAAGATTTACTTTTTGTAAAACTCTTTTTCACTAACTTTGCGGCATGATCAGGGCTGCTGGATGTCGATTTGTACGCTGTGCCGTCATGCTGCTGTTGCTTGTGGCGGCCGGACTGATTCATGCCCAGGACACCGTCACCCTTAACGCGGTCAACGTGTCGGCTGAACGATTCAAAAACCAGACGCTTAATCCGCTGGTGATGAAGAAGATGGATACACTCGCGCTGCAAGCCAAAAGCACCTCCAATCTCTCGGAACTGCTCATCCAGCATAGCCCGGTATTCATCAAGACCTATGGCCCCGGCGGCATCTCGACGGCTTCGTTCCGAGGCACCACGGCAAGCCATACCCTCGTGCTCTGGAACGGATTCCAACTCAACGCCCCAACGCTCGGACAAGTCGATTTCAGCACCATCCCCGTGTTTTTGATCGATGACATCGACCTCAAATGGGGGAGTGGCACCTCCAACAATAGCGGGGGACTGGGCGGTGCGGTGAACATCGACAATAAAACCACCTTCGGCAAAGGCCTCATCTTGGACCTCAAACAGACCTTCGGCAGCTTCAACACCATCGGGAGCTTTGTCACTGCGGGCTATAGCGGCCAAAAGGTCGCCTTCAGGGTGAAAGCCTACCGCAACTCGTCTGACAACGACTTCCTTTATTACAACAAAGGCTTGCTGCTTCCCGACAGCTTGCGATGGATGCGCCAAAAGAACGCCGAGTTTGTGGATTATGGCTTCATGGCTGAATGTAGCGTGATGCTGAAACACGGCATCCTGTCGGTCTCCTCGTGGAACCAGTGGAACAACCGCAAGCTGCCACAGATCATGACCAACGTGCTCAATGAGAATACCGAGGAGTGGACGAACGACAATTTCTCAAGAAACGCCTTGACATACAGGCTTTTCTGGGAAGGAGGCAAATTGCAGCTGAAGTCGGCGGCGTTCATCGAAAACCAACATTATTTTCTGAAAACCCATCCGGTAGGCCATCCCGAGGTTGTTGTCACCTCAATCAACTCCCTCAACGACGCGGTCATCCTGCATCAGATCGCCGACGTGGAACAACAGGTTTTCAATAAATGGATGTTGAAAGGCAAGCTGCAATGGGATCGGGAGCAGGTCAATTCCAACAACTACGAGGATGTCAAACGGCGTAACATGCTGTCGGCCTATGCCGCCATTGAAGGCAACCCCTTTGAGAATGCCGACCTGGGTCTCACGGCGCGTTACGACATGGTTGACGGCAAGTCGATGGGCGTGTTCCC
>Ga0265301_10001773_pt1 | contig 27010 bp, 21 predicted proteins | sample AusTroGonzalo_MG_2_FD_193488 | JGI IMG/M metagenome (GOLD analysis project Ga0265301, IMG submission 193488) | Bovine rumen microbial communities from tropical cattle in Woodstock, Queensland, Australia - Gonzalo_04 | ecosystem: Host-associated > Mammals > Digestive system > Stomach > Rumen ... | reverse complement strand
GGATTTCGTCAGCGCGGTTGTTGTCGACATGACCGAAGACGATCGGGTCCTTGCCGGGGCACTTCACCTCGATGGTCGGCTCGGCGTGGCAGTAGCCCATGCAGCCGGTCTGGGTGAAGACGACGCCAAGCTTCAGCTCGTCGGCCTTCTCCATCATGTGTTCCATAACTTGTTTTGCACCAGCGGCGATACCGCAGGTAGCCATTGCGACCTTAATTTGCACCAAAGAGTCGGGGTCGTTGCTCTTTTCGCGAAGGTCAAGGGTGGACTGAAGCTTTTCTCTCATAGCTTTCAGTTCTGCTAAAGACTTAACTTTTGCCATAGAATACGTGTTTTTTATGGTTATTTATTGAGTTTGATTTTCTCGTTTGCTTCCCAAGAGGACACTCTTCTTGAAAAACGCTGCAAATTTAGGGAAAATAAGTGCTCATTCCAAATAAAGAACCAAGTTTTTACGGTTTTTGAGGATTATTTCAAGTCGTTGGATTTCAAATAATTGAAACAACAAGAAAAACCTTAATTGTAAATTAGAATCATTCTAATTTAGAAAAGGTAGGTTTTTCTCAATAGTAATGCAAAACTTTAACTCAGTTTCAAAAATATTATTCCCGCAATGAACAGAATAATAATCAAACAAGCGAGGCTAAAATAGAAGTATCTCTTAGAACCTTCAAGTTTGAATTTTGTGCATATCGAATAAATGTTGTAAACCAGAACATACAGAAACAGTGCAATACTTGAAACCAAGAAATTCGCAATCCATAATGATACCCAATGCATTTCTGATTTGCTTGAAAAGTCATTGAAATCATTAATATTAGGCATTACCACTAACAATATAGAAACCACGGCTGTTAGTAGCAACAAGATTGCACAAATTAACAACAATCTCTTTGATTCAACGGTTTTTAGTTTTGTACGAAATGCAACAACGATAGAAATGATTAGAAAAACTATAAAAGTTAGAGGTATTAACAAAAACGGAATAGTCTGAAGTGATTCGATGGTATAAAATACAGGGTATTGATCCCTATCATAATTCAGATAAGCAAGAAATAAAACCTTCAGCGCAGATACGAGGAGCATTAAGCTATAAAACAATCCTAAATACCTAATTGCTTTCCACAACTGTGGAATACCATGATTTTCTTCTATTTCCATGATTCTAGTAATTATTTCAAATGGAATAACGAGAAAAACAGGAGATTATTATAAAGCAAAGGCTTTAAAAAGCATAGATTCCAATCCTACGCACCAATCAGCGCAGGAATGACATGCTTTTTAAAGCCAACAAATCGTGTGAGCTAATAAATCAAAGCTCGTCGTTCATCAGCATTTCGAGCACCTTCATGAAGTTCTGCTCCTTGAGGTTGGTCTCGCCTTCGTCGGCCGAGACGATGTCGTTGAGGTCGGCCATGAAAGCCACCTTTTCCTCCTCGGTCTTCAGGAACTCGTCTTTGTGCTCTTTGAAGAAACTGAGCCAGGCCGGACTGGTCATCGACTTCCAAGCCTCAAAAACCTCGTTGTAGCTCTTCTCGTCGAACTGCATGCAGATGCGTTCCAACTCGTTCATGGAAATGTTGCCATCGATGCCCGAAGCGCAGAGCATCATGAAGATTTCGAATTTTTCTTTGGTCAAGTTTTCCATAGTCGTATATTTTATAAGGATTATGGCACAAAAGTATAAAATAAAATCTTACCTTTGCAAAAATTTTCGAAATCTATGAAAAAATATTTCTTCATGGCCGTTTTCGCACTGCTCACCATAGCGGGCATGGCCCAACAAAAGTGCTACTGGGTGTTCTTTACCGACAAGAACGACACCCAATTCAATCCCTATTCTTATTTCGATGCCAAGGCCATCGCTCGTTATGAGCAATGCGGCGCCGATCTATACGACATCAGCAACTACCCGCTTAACGACAGCTATGTCAATGCGGTAGGCTCCTACTCCACCGAGGTTTTCGGCGAGTCACGCTGGTTGAATGCCGTTGGCGTTGAGGCCTCAGAAGACAATGCAGCCATCATTGCCCAAATGCCTTTTGTGGCACGGGTTCAAGAGATTGTGTCGGACGGCACTCTCGCCCAAATTGCCTTGGATTCTAAAGATTTGACTAACGATACCGACGTCATCCTTACCGACCAATTGATCCGCTTCGGCGGTCAACATTTCATCGACAAAGGCATCGACGGCAAAGGACTGCGCATCGCCGTTTTCGATGGCGGCTTCCCGAAAGTAGACCAGCATCCTGCCTTCAAGCATTTGCGCGACAACCACCAGATTATCGCCACCTACAACTTCCCGAAGAAGAAAGCCTATGTCTATGGCTGGAACAGCCACGGCACCATGGTCTTGAGCTGCATCGCAGGTATCAACGAGGAAGGCCAAAAGATGGGTCTTGCTACCGGTGCCGAGTTCCTGCTGGCACGCACCGAGGTGGAGCCTGAGCCTTTTAAAGAAGAGGTGTGGTGGGCACAAGCCGCCGAATGGGCCGACAAGAACGGTGCCGACATCATCAACAGCTCGTTGGGCTACGGCAAGGACCGCCACTGGACCAAGGACATGGACGGCACGTCATACGTGGCCAAAGCTGCCAACAAAGCCGTGGAGAAAGGCATCCTCGTGTGCAACTCAGCCGGTAACGAGGGCGACGACAGCCATTGGATGATGATCATCACGCCTTCCGACGCCGAGAATGTGCTCTGCGTGGGCGGCATCGACGCTGACCTGAAGGACTACGACCATATCTATTTCAGCTCCTACGGCCCCAGCGCCGATAAGCGCCGCAAGCCCAATGTGGTGGCCTTCGGCATGGCCGAAGTCGCCAGTCCCGGCGGCGGCTTCACCACTGCCTTCGGCACCTCGTTCTCCAGTCCCCTGACGGCTGGCTTCTGCGCCTGCGCCTGGCAGACCCGTCGTGACCTGACCGCCTTACAGATGAAGGCCGAGATTGAGAAATCCGCCGACCTCTACCCCTACTTCGACTACGCCTTTGGCTACGGCGTCCCGCAAGCAGCTTACTTCACCAATGAGTTGAAACCCGCCGAGCGTTCCTTTAATTTGGTGCAGGATAAAGACGGCGTGCGCATCGACATCCCGAAAGTCGTCGAAGACCAGTATATGTTCATCAACGTGGAAGGTGCCGATGGCGTGCTGCTTGGCTATTACAGAACTACTCCTGACTCGACCGGCATCGTCTTGAAGAACAAGGATTTCGGCGAAGGAAAGAAACTCAACGTGTCCTACAACGGTTTCTATGATGCCTGCCCCATTAGCGGCACTGGAGGCGAGCTTTGCATCAAAGCCCATAACCGCCGTCTCCGTGGCTTCGACAGCACCTTCCCTGAAATCAAAGAGGAAGGCTGGCAGAAATCCAGTTTCTTTAGATATGACTACAACCTGTATACCGACACCTGGAACGGCTTCAACCGTCATTTCGCCTTCGGCAGACGCTGGATGTACGGCAAGACATATAAAATAGGTATGGGCCTCAGCCTTGACTTCAACCGCTATGTGTCCAAAAACACGTTGGGCTACAATGACCGCAAGACCGTCATGCGCAACATGCAGGTGCGCGGTGAAGTGTTCCAGCGCCTCGTCAACCGGATGTGGGGCATGAACTGGGATTTGGGTGTCTATGGCGGCATCAACGCCTTGCGTCGCGTGAAGACCGTCGACAATGTGGTATGGACCGATGCCGAAGACCTTCCGCTTGATCCTCAGCCCTATAAAAATAAGGTTACAAGTTATTATAACTTCTGTAGGGCGATGAACCTCTTCGAATATGGTGCCACCACCCGCATCAGCTACACCATCGCCAATAGCTTCAACATCTGCGTGTATGGCAGCTACCGCTTGTCACCCGTCATCACCAAAGACGACTTCTTGATTGGCGGTCCCAACAACCAGCCTTCGCCTTGGAACGTGGGTATTGAGTTCGAAATCGTGCCATAAACATAGAAAAAACAACAGTTTTAGGGAAATCGCACTTTTCGGAGTGCGATTTTTCTTTTGGTCTGAATTTTTTACTACATTTGCAGTCCTTTTACTATTTTAGAACAAAAGATCAAAAACGATAAACAAATGAAAGTACAAGAATTAGTTGAGAAACTTAACCTCAAAGTCTTGGCCGGCGAGAAAGGCCTCGACAGGGAAATCGACGGCTGCTACATCTCCGACCTCTTGAGCGACGTGATGGGCAATGCCATGGAAGGCAACATCTGGATTACCCTCCAGACCCACAAGAACGTGATGGCCGTGGCCTCGCTGAAAGAGCTGGCCTGCATCATCCTGGTGAAGAACCTCGTGCCTAACGACGAGACTATCGAGCAGAGCAACGATGAGGACCTGCCTATCCTGCAGACCTCGCTGCCGACGTATGAAATCGCGGGATTGGTTTACAACCTGTTACACGAATAAATAGACACGGGACTTCGGGACGCGGGACACGAGACATCTAGACGACCCGCGTCTTGCGTCGCGCAGTCTCGCGTCAAATAAAACATGGAATTAAACGCATATAGAGCAGATTTACACATGCACACGGTATTGTCGCCGTGCGGCGACCTCTATATGAGTCCCAGCGCCATCGTCGAACAGGCCAAGAAACTGCACCTCGACGTCATCGCCATTTGCGATCACAACACGACCCGACAGGTGAAGGTGACCCAAAAGATCGGCCGTGAGAACGGCATCCTCGTCATCGGCGGCGTCGAGATCACCACACAGGAAGAAGCCCATGCCCTCGCCTACTTCGAGACTGACGAGCAACTGGACAAATTTCAGGAGTTTCTTGACGCACACCTCCCCCACATCCCGTTGGATGAGGAGAAGGTCGGCTACCAGCTGATTGTGGACGAGAACGAGGAAATCGTCGGCGAAGAGGAATGGCTGCTGTGGTCGGCCCTTGATGCCGATTTGGACCAGCTCTATGATGTGGTGCACGAAATCGGAGGGCTGTTTGTTCCAGCACATGTGAACAAGCCTGCGAGCAGCCTCATTAGCCAGTTGGGCTTCATTCCGCCCGACCTGAAAGCCGACGCTTTGGAAATCTCCAAACATGTCACCAAGCCTGACTTCTTGAAGAAATACGCCTATTTGAAGAAGTTCAACTTCACCAAGAGCAGCGACGCCCACTTCTTGCACATCATCGGCGAGGTGCATTGCGTTTTGCACATGTACGACAAGACCTTTGACGAGTTCCGCAAGACCCTCCATGGCGAGGACGGGCGCTACATCGACACCGAACCCAAGGAAAAACTACAACTCCTTTTTGGATAAGTAATTGAACAACATTAGTTTACATAAAAGACACGAGACTGCGAGACACGAGACGCGAGACAATGGTTCCGTCCCGTGTCCCGAAGTCCCGTGTCCCGTGTCAAAAATAAGACCATGAAAGAACTATCAATGCACGTTTACGACCTGATGGAAAACTCAACGGCGGCCAACTCGACCCTCGTCGAACTGACCATCAAGGACAGTCTGAAAGACAACATTTACGCCTTCACCATCAAGGACAACGGCAAGGGCATGACACCCGAGTTTTTGGCCAAAGTCACCGACCCTTGGACGACTTCACGCACCACACGCAAGGTCGGATTGGGTCTGCCGCTCATCAAGATGAACACCGAAAACGCTGGCGGCGGCATGAAGATTGAAAGCGAGGTTGGCAAAGGCACCGTTTTGAACTTCTGGTTCCAGCACGACCACCTCGACCGCCCGCCGATGGGTGACCTCGCTGGCTCGTTGGTGATGCTGTTTTCGGCCCATGAAGACATCCGTTTCATCTACACCCACATCACTGACGATGGCGAATTTGTCTTCGACACCGACGAAATCAAAGAAGCCTTGGACGGCATGCCCATGACCGACGTCAGCATCATGAAATACCTGAAAGAGATGATTCAGGAGAACCTTGAAGAGATTCATTATAACGATTGACACACAAGGCGTTATTCCAATTCCTTTCGCCCTTCTTCTAATTCTAAAAATCTGTCGAAATCGCTTTGGAAAAGGCGGTCTTGTACAATTCGGAATTTCTCAAACTCCGTTTCAGCGTGTTGTCTCGCAACCTCCATTGAGATGGTTCCCGCATTGGTCAGCAATTCGTGTTCGGTAGCCATGAGAATGCGGTCAAGATGTTTTGCCCAATCTTGCATTGTCATTGGGATGTTACGCTTGGCTTGGCTTTCTGCAAAGTCAAGATAACCAGAAACGATGAGTTCCAACGCCTGCATTTCCTCTTTGGAAAGATAGTTTTTGGCGACAATCGTGTCTGATTTGACAATCTTCCCGCTTGGTGCCGCTTCCCAGGTTTGCAAGCCCATATTCTGTTTGTCGGCATCAGCGCGGATGTAAATCAGTTCAGCGGCAGTATGCCCGTGGATAGCCCAATGCAGTTTGTTTTGCACCTTCTTGAAAAACTCACGCGTGGTCTTTGCCGTCGGGTCATAGTCGAGGGCTGTGGAGTATATGTCTGTGATTTTCTGATAAAAACGGCGCTCCGAAAGACGAATCTCGCGAATGACCTCCAACTGTTTCTCAAAGTAGTCCTTGGTCAGGATGGTGCCGTATTTCTTGAGACGTTCCTTATCCATCGCCCAGCCTTGGATGGTGTAATCCTTCACAATTTGGTTGGCCCATTTGCGAAAGCGCACCGCCCTTTCGTTGTTCACCTTGAAGCCAACTGCGATAATCATTTGAAGATTATAGTGAACGACTTCTCTTTCAACTTGTCTGTTTCCTTCATTTTGAACTATTCGGAATTTCCGAATAGTTGCCGCTTCGGTCAACTCCAAATCGGAATAAATCTTTTTAATATGCTCGTTTATAGTGGATAACGCCACATCGTACAGCACAGCCATGAGTTTTTGCGTGAGCCAAATGTTCTCGTCCTCATAGCGCATTTCAATGCTTTGAGGATTGTCGCCTGTGGCCGCGATATAAGTCAAATACTCGGCTGCGGATGAGCGGATAGTGATTTCGTTGGAAGGCATAAGGATGGTTTTGGATTGTCGTTATTTGCTTTGCAAAGATAATAAAAATCTGCATACCAAGCAATACCCAGAAATCTTTGTTTTAAGTATAATGAAGAAGGCACGACAACATGCCGCGCCTTTTGTTTAATTTTGTCTCGTATTGCAAATGCTGAGGCGGAGCTTCAACAGGTCATAGTTCAAACACAACGCTCCAATCCTGACACAGTTTTTCTAAAGTCCAAGAAGCGTTGAGACCGCTTGTTTCTGGCAAACGAAACACTTTGATGGATTGTCCGAGCTGATTTTGTAATTTTTCTCCAAACTCTTTGTATTTTCCATAACCATTTATGGCTATCTTTGTTATAGACGGATTTTTTCTAACAAAACCAACAATATCGTTTGGAATTCCTTCTAGGATACCTTTATCCGTGCCATTAGTTCGCTCAACAAACTGATAATAATCCCAAAGTACGACATGCAAATGTTCTAATAACGCCTTTTTCTCGGTATAATTTGTAGGCAATTTTTGTGTTGCTAATTTTGCCAACATCTTCCACATCCGATTTTTATTGTCATAATAATACTCATTGGCACTAATAGACTTCTTTCCTGGTATTGTTCCCAAAAGCAATACTCGAGGCTCATGACACATTAGTGGAGGAAAACCTTCTACAATAGTTGAATCATTCTTTTTCATGTCAGTTTAATGAAGATAAGATAGATTAGTATAATTCCTCAGCCCCACCATAGTAATCGTAGACATCTTGATAATCAAAGTCTAATTGTTCTAAGATTTCCTCTGGAGACAGGTTGGTATTTATCTTGTTACCTCCAGGTAAAGTTAAGACTACTCCATTGTTCCCATCATAGTTATTAACCCTTGGCATAATAGATTCTCCTTTTTTAGGGATTCTTTCCGGGTGAGCTAAAATGGTATCATCTGGATATTTATACCTTGGATAATTATGCACTTTCTCCACTTTTGGAGCTGAGAATCTTTCATCTAAATAATTCGAAAGCAACGCTAACGGAATAATCCAGATAGGACTTGTTGCAAGCATTACAAATAAGGCATTATTACCCCTATTTTTGTTTGTTTTCATAAAAGTTCTCTTCTCTTTCATCATACGATTGTAAAATTACAAAAGTTTTGACAAAGTAAAAGTGTTTTTTGAGTTTAATTCATCGAAAATCAACCCTTTCCAGTACCTAAAAGGACAATTACATACAAAAGAAGCGTGGCACTGATATACCACATCTTTGTCCGTAGGTCGTGAGAATTACCTTTGCTGGAAGTTGCGACTATAACAGCCCACGCATAATGCGCGAACCATCATACTCACTTGCCAGCAAATTTCTCACGTTTACGGACACAAGACGAGCATAACGCTTCGTGTTTCTTTATGTCGGCGGCACAAAGTCCGCCATAAGAACTGCCGCAAATATACAAAGAAATCGGAAAGGCAAAGCGGATTTGGAGATTTTTCCAACAAATTTCCATCCACATATTCAAAAATGACTTATTTTTGTGCAATAAAAATGGATACTCTGGATCGCTTCGTGCCTCGCGATGACGCAAAGCGACAAAAAGTCTCGCGTCCCGAAGTCCCGAGTCAACAAAACAACAAATCGAAGATTCAACGAAGTTAATTAAACGATTCAACAACCAACAATTCAACACAATACAATGAAACTCAGAGAAATATCTGAACTTTTGAACGCCAAGGTGCTTTGCGGCCACGACCGCCTGGAAGAGGAACATGAATCTGCCTTCGCCTCCGACTTGATGAGCGACGTGCTCACCCTCGGCGACTACAACCCGGTCATCTTGACTGGACTCTGTAACATGCAGACCATCCGTACTTGCGAGATGGGCAACCTCGACATTATCGTCCTCGTCAGGCGCAAGAAAGCCACCGAGGAGATGATTGAAGAGGCCGAGGACGAGGGCATGGTGGTCATGGAATGTGACTTCTCCATGTTCAAGGCCTGCGGACTGCTCTTCCAAGCGGGAATGAAACCCATTTTCTGATGTCAAACCAAAACGCCACGCCATGCACTTAGAATACCAAGTATATGAAGCGGACTTCGTCAACGCGGGAGCCGCATCGAGCGCCATCAAGAAGACCTTGAAGCAGCTCAACGTCAGCCCTCAAATCATCAAACGGGTGGTCGTCGCCCTCTACGAGGCCGAGGTCAATGCCATCGCACATGCCTATGGCGGCACCATCTACGCCGACATCGAGCCCGACAAAATTACCGTCAAGGTTGTGGACACTGGTCCTGGCATCCCCGACATCGACTGGGCCATGCAGGAAGGCAACTCCACCGCCTCGCCCGAGGTCCGCAACATGGGCTTCGGCGCCGGCATGGGTCTGCCCAATATCCAGAAAAACGTGGATAAACTGAATGTGACCTCTACGGTCGGTGTCGGTACCACCGTCGAGATGGAGGTGAATTTTGCGTAACTGTTGCGGCTGCCACGGTGTGACAGCCCTACAACTGAATAACTAAACAACTAACAACTGAAAACTATGGAAAAGACTCCTTTCTTCCACGCCCTAAAGATAGATGAAGACACCTGCATCGGCTGCTCGCGCTGCATGAAGATCTGTCCCACCGAGGCATTGCGCGTGCGCGATGGCAAGGCCGTTCTGGTTCCCGACCGCTGCGTCGACTGCGGTAACTGTTTCAAGGTTTGTCCTACCCGATCCATCTATATCGAGCAGGACGACTTCGACAACATCTTCAACTATCCCGTCCGCGTGGCCCTCATCCCCGCCGTCTTCTTCGGACAGTTCTCGAACGACATCACTGTGTCGCGCATCTACGGCATCCTCAAGGACTTGGGCTTCACCCACATCATCGAAGCGGAGTCATCCATACCTGTTTACACAGCGGCTAAAAAGAAGTATGCCGCCGAGCATCCCGACATCAAGCCGCTGATTTCGACCTTCTGTCCCGCCATTGTGAGACTCATCCAAGTGAGGTTCCCAGGGCTGATTGAGAACCTCATCCCCTTGCGCGCGCCTATCGACGTCACAGCCATGTATATCCGCCGCAAAATCAAGCAGGAGATGGACCTGAAAGACGACCAAATTGGTATCTTCTACATCACGCCTTGCGCGGCAAAGATTGCAGCCGTGAAAAGTCCTGTGGGTGAAGAGAAATCGCTAGTCGACGGCGTCATCAACATGGACTCGCTATACAACCGCGTCTACCACGAAATCAAGAAGCAAGGGCATGGCTACAAAGAGCAGAAACTGCCCGTGTCGCAGCTCTCCGCCGACGGCGTCTTGACTTCGTTGACCAACGGTGAGCGCCGTCTCTCGGATGCTCAGCACTCCTACTCCATCGACGAGATTCATAACGTCATCGAGTTCTTGGAGAAAGTGGAGAACGAAGAGATTGAAGACATCGACTTCCTTGAACTGCGTGCCTGCGACCAAAGCTGTCCTGGCGGCATCTTGACCTGCGACAACCGTTTCCTCATCTGCGAGCGCGTGTTTGGCCGCGCCCGCAAGATTGCCGACCGTGAGCGCAAGGGCGAGCAGACCAAGGACCACGAACTAGAAGAAGAACGTAACTACTTAATGCGTCACATGAAGTTGGGAGAAATCAAACCACGTTCCATGCTTGTGCTTGACGACAACATCGCCGTCGCTTTGGAGAAGATGAAAAAAATCGACGAATACCGTGCCCGTCTACCCCAGACCGACTGCGGTATCTGTGGTGCGCCCACCTGCGACGCTTTGGCTCGTGACATCGTCTGCGACAATGCGGAGCTTACCGACTGCGTCTTCATCCAGCGCAATCTCGAAGCCCGTGGAAATATGGACGTGCAGGAGAGCCTCAAAATCATGGAGGTGATTTGGGGCAAAGCCAAAATGAATGACTACGTGAAAAAGAAATGAAAAAAGAGGGCACCCTCTTTTTTCATCACTTGTCCTGTTTCACAAACTTTGTCGTCGTTACACCATCGGAGGTGTGGATGGTAAGGAGGTATAGCCCTGCTTCATAGGTTTCCAAATTAAGTATCACTGTTTCGGAATCCACGGCGGTTACTGTCTCGATGCGCTGGCCAAGGAGGTTGTAGACCGGTATCCTTGAAAACGCGACACGCCATACCACTGGAATAGAATCCCGTGTTGTCATCAATGATTAACACGACATTGTGGATGCCATCATAAGCGAATGCCCTGTTGAAATAAATGGTTGTCCATTCTCCATTAGCAAAGGTGATATCGCCTTCAAAGAGCAAGTCGTCAGGTGTGGCGGCGACCCAGTCGGAAGTGTTTTGGAAAACAGATTTGCCAGTGGATTGCATAAAAATCCTGCAGTTGCGCGTTTTGTCTGTGCCTGCATTGAAAAAGGCGACACTGAAAATGTCATGGGCCTCACCCAACTCTTCGACAGTATAGATTTGCTCCGTTAGGCAATAATTGTAATTGGAACGGGTAGGAAGAATCCCGTTTGAAGCAACCGCTTGCCCGATGGGGACTACGTTAGTGATACTATCGAAATAGGCCACTAAATCTATGTTTTCTGAAACGACGATGTCGAAATCTGTGTAGGATACCACCGAATCGCCTGTTTTCCAACTGATGAAGGTATGGCTGTTGTCGGCAATGGCTGAAATTCTGGCAGTAGCACCAACACCATAGGTGCCCATTCCTAACAAGACACCCGCTCCTTCCGGGGATGGCGTTGTTGTGATGTTGCACAGACTGAAATCAAGGTCTTTAGTATGGCCTTCGGCATCCTCGATATGGAGTGTGAATGGGATAGGGAAAGCATTGGATGCGTTGGCCGACAAGGTGATGCTGAAAGCCGTGGTGGATGTATCAAAAACAGCGATATCGCCAAAAGACCCAGTGCTGTTGTTGATGGTCAAATATGGCGATGAAGACGACAAAGTGCCTATGATAGTTGCAGTTTCGTTGCCGAGGTTGTTGACGACAATGTGCAAGTTGGTGGTTTCGCCCGCTTCAAACAAGCCGTTGCCGTTGTCGTCGCCAGTGATGCTTGAACTCTCGTAGACCAAGTTGCTGCCAATGACAGCAAGAGTAAATGCAAAATGACCTATAGATGCGCCATCGATGCTGACATCAGTATTGAACGTTATCTTACGCTTAGCCGGAGCCTCGTCGCTCACAGTGAAAGCGAATCCCGACAGCGTTTGGCTTTGTCCAGGCGCAAAATCAGGCAACGTCAGGGTACCGTTGGTAATGGTGACAAACTCCGACGTGGTGGTAATGTTGAGGGTGGCATTATTCAAGGCGTTGTCTCCGCATACCAAGTCCAGGTCTATAGTTACTGCCTCACCTGCGTTGAGTTGATGGTCGTTGTTTCCTTGCTCATCGTGGATATAGTAGGACGACAGGGACAAGATATTGGCAGGAACGACATTGACAGCGGCCAAGACATCGATACGACCATAGCCATACACATTACTCTTGTCTGGTTCATTTGACACGGCGGTCTCTTCCAAAATACGGCAAATTTCGGCAGGAGTAAGCTCGGGGTTTTTGCTCAGCATGAGGGCCATACAACCTGCCGCACAGGGCGTGGACATTGATGTGCCGCTTGCGACGAGATATCCCATCGTGTTGGAACAGTCCGCCGAGATGATTTGCACGCCAGGTGCACAGACATCAGGGCGGATGAGGCCGAACTGTGTGCTGCTTCCATCTGTATAGGGATAGTCGGCATAGGAAGTGTTTGTCCATGTGACGGGGCCAACAGATGAAAAACTGGCGGCAACATCATCATCGTCGACAGCTCCGATGCACACGGAGCAAGAAAGCCCACCAGGATTGCCCTGTTGAACAGGATCCATGTAGGGAGGTGGACAACCTGCAGGAAATGTCACGTTGTCAGGGATGGGATAATTGGCGAGATTCCCCCCGTCGTTTCCAGCAGAAATAGCGCCAATCACGCCTGCCGCCAAGACATTCACGCAGGTGTTTCGATACAAGGTTTTGTTGGCCGCATCGGAATGCCCACAATAAGAAAGACTGATGATATCGCAACCATGTTCAATAGCCCATTGCATACCGTCACAAATCATTGCCGCCGATGCCCATCCGGATTCTCCCAAGCTAATCTTTACGCACATCAAAGTAACATCGGGTGCCATACCGGTTCTCCTGCCTGCACCTCCATCGCCACAGACCGTCCCTGCACAATGTGTGCCATGACCGTAATGGTCCATAGGGTCGTTATTGTCGTCACCGATGTTGTATCCATGGTGCGGAAATTGTGGCCCGCCATCCCAAAGATGGTCGGCAAGGTCTAAGTGGTCGTAGTTCACGCCAGAGTCAACCACGGCCACTACCACACCCTGTCCCGTGTAGCCCATGTCCCACACCTGATCGGCACCCACTTGGGTTACATTGGGCGTAATTTCGCGAGTGGCTTTGTCGGACTGCAGGGATGATTCTTTGACGGGAGTCAAGTCAACTTCTTGGTCATAGCCAATCACCTCGATGTCGGTGCGCGAAGCGAGGTCATAGATGGCCTGTTTGGAGGCCTCGAAATAGAGTGCGTTGGCAATCCAAAGCACCTTAGGCTCACTCACTATGGCATTGCGTTCCATCTCGAAGAGTGTATGGCGCAAGTCACTTTGGGTGGCATCGGCGAACTGTTTCAGCTCGTTCACCACAAAGTCACGTCTCTCGGCGCGTGTGCCGAAATGTTCGGCGCGGCTGTTGAGCAACGTCTGATCATACTGTTGCCGCATGATGACAAAGACACAAATCTTCTCGTCGTCGCGGCGCTGCCCCATCTCTTTCAAGAGGGTTGGGGCGATAGTCTGGGCCTGCCCCAAAAAGGTAGCCATGATCAAAACCAACAATGTAACATATCTCTTCATATCTAAAGTATTTAGAATGGACTCTATGCGAAACAATACAAATAATAGAAACCAAGATACCTTATTATGCATTTTTTTGTCACAAAACGCACCTTTGTTTCATTATTTCTCGCTATTTTTGCATTTTCACAAAGAAATTCATCACCTATGAAAAAACTAACTACAACCTTATTATTGCTCACCGCCTGTCTCTTTGCCACAGCGCAAAGCCTCACGCACACCTATCACTTCAGCAATCTGGCTATTCAACAACTCGATGAGTATCAGACGCTTGCGTTTGAGAACACCGTCTCCAACGGCACCGTCGGCGAGCCGTTGCTGCCTTGGCAGAGCGTCAGCCTGATGCTGCCGCCCAACACCGAAGCCTCGGCCATCCATGTGACCTTGAGCGACTTCGTGGAGCTGGAAGGGCATTATAACCTCGTGCCAGCACAGCGGACGCGCCCCATCTCGGACAACAGCCCTATCGTCTTCGAGAAAAACGAAACCTTGTACCACTCCAACGAGGCTTATCCGAATAAGACCTTCAACACCGTCAGCACGCAGGTGCTCAACGGCGTCTCGTTTGCCTTCGGCGGCTTCACGCCGGTGAAATACAAACCCGCCTCGGGTCAGGTCAGCTATGCCCAGACCGTGACGGTCACCGTGGAATACCAGGCCTCGCGTGCCGACCACAGCCGAAAACTCTGGCTGCGTCCCGAGACACGCAACAGCATCAGCCGCCTCGCACAGAATGCCGAGATGATCGACAGCTATGCCCGCCGTGACGGCGCCCTGCCGAGTTATGAGATGCTGCTCATCACGCCCCAGAACTACGCGGAGAGCTTTAATGACTATGTCGCCCTCTATGCGGGTCGTGGCATCCGCGTGCGCATCGCCACCACACAAGACATCTATGCCGCCATGCCGGGCCGCGATAACAAAGAACGCATCCGCAACTACATCATCCAGGAATACGAAGCCAATGGCATCTCGATGGTGCTCCTCGGCGGCGATGTCGACCTGGTGCCTTACCGCAACCTCTGGTGCTACGCCCAGACGGGCTACGAGGACCAAATCCCCTCCGACTCCTACTATGCCTGCCTCGACGGCACCCTCAACGACGACGGCGACAACAAATGGGGTGAAGTGGGCGAAGACGACCTGCTGCCCGAGCTGGCCATCGCGCGTCTGCCTTTCAACAACGCCAGCCAGCTGGAGACCATCCTCTCCAAGACCTTCAGCTACCTGACCGTACCTGTGTTGGGTGAGTTCCGCAGACCTATCTTAGCAGGCGAGCACCTTGGCGACGGCGTATACGCAAGCCAAGACCTCGAGCGCCTCATCGGCGAGGTCAACTTCAACGGCTACACCACCTACTGCTACCCCGAAGACTACGACTTCGTGCGCGTCTACGAGACGCCCACCCACGAATGGAATGCCAGCGAGCTGGCCGCGGCCATCAACGACGGTAGCCAATATGTGAACCACTTCGGCCACGCCAACACGAGCTATGTGGCAGGATGGTCGAACTGGGACATCACACCGAGCCTGTTTTATGGCGCCAACGGCACCGACCACAACTACTTCATCTTCAAGAGCCAAGGCTGCATCTGCGGTGACTTCGCCGACGACTGCATCTTGGAACGCATGGTCGTGAACGAGACCGGCGCCGTGGCCGCCATCGGCAACTCGCGCTATGGCTGGTACAACCAGTTGGGCGACGGTCCCTCGGCCCATTACCACCGCGAACTCATCGATGCCTACTGCCACGAGCGCATGGCAGGCCTCGGTGAAGCCTTGAAAGAGAGTAAGATCCAGACCTCGCCTTTCATCACCATGGACGGTGAGATTGGCGTACTGCGCTGGACATTCTATGCTCTCAATGCCTTGGGCGACGTGGCCCTCAGCAACTGGTTCGACGAGCCTTTCGAGCCAAAGGTGGAATGCGCCACTATCCTTCCCGTGGGCACCACCCGCATCCCCGTCACCGTGAAAGACGACAACGACGATGGCGTTTACAACTTCGAGTGCCGTCTCTTCAAGGGCGACGAGCTGATTGCCATAGCCTCCACCGATGCTAACGGTGAGGCTGAGCTGAGATTTGCCGCCGTCAACAACAACGACATTCTCGACCTTTACATCACCGGCATGAACGGATGGCCACAACATCTCACACTGCACTTCGACAACGACAACTGCGCCCATGTGCTCTTCGACAGCTACACGCTCAACGACCCCGACGGTCAGGTGGACTTCAACGAGAGCCAGAGCCTTAATATGACCTTCCGCAATGTGGGCAACTACAGCGCCTACGCCGTCTCGGCCACTTTGACTTGCGAACAGCCACAGTATATCGATGTCACCAATGGGCACACCGACTTCCTCATCGTCGAAGCCTACAGCACCACGACCCGTGAGAATGCCTTTGCCTTCACGGTCAGCGACGACGTGCCCGACCAGTTCGTGGCCACCTTCACCTTGACCTGCACTGACGAAGTTGACACTTGGGTGAGCCAATTCGAGATTCCCGTCAACGCCCCTGACTTCGGGCCCATTGCCGCGGCTTTGGAAGAAGTGAGCGGCAACGGCAACGGTCACGCCGACAATGGAGAGACCCTCACCCTACATTTCACGGGCATCAACACAGGCCATAGCCTGTCGCCTGGCACCCGCTTCGGGGTGTTCTGTTCGGCACCTGAGATTGTCTTCGACCAGAACATGTTCACAGTAGGCGACTTGGCCGTGGGCGACAGCTTCACCGTTGACTTCACCTTCAGCATCGAAGACGCCCCTACTTCCACAGCATATGAGCTTATCCTGGCCACCTATTCAGGGAATTACGTGGTTTACGACTCCTATTTCATCAACGTGAACAGCGAGATGGAAGACTTCGAGACGGGCGACTTCAGCAAGTACGACTGGCAGTTCAGCGGCCAAGGCAGTTGGGAGATTGTCTCCCATGGCGTCTATCAAGGCAACTATTGCGCCCACACCACGGAGATGGGCCACAGCAGTGAGGCCGTAATGAGCCTCGACTACGACTTCGCCTGCGATAACGAGATCAGCTTCTATTTGAGGACCTCCACTGAGACCGCCTACGACTTCCTTGTGTTTTATGTCGACGGCGAACGCATGGGACGTTGGGCAGGCGAGACAGGCTGGACATACGTCAGCTTCATGGTTCCTCAAGGAAGCCACACGCTCACCTGGAGTTACGAGAAAGACGGCGGCGCCACGGGCGGACAGGACTGCGTTTGGGTAGACAACATCGTGCTGCCGCCTGCTGAGGTCGTTCTTGACGTGGATGAAGACGGCCCTTCGACAGGCTCAGGGACCTCAACTGTTTATCCCAACCCATCGAATGGCGACTTCGCTATTGAACTTCACCAGACCTCACAAGTCAATGTGTTCAACGCCATGGGACAGCAGGTGCTCAGCCTCAACGAGGTGAACGGCATGCAGCAGCTCCATCTGAGCGAGGCGGGACTTTATTTCGTCCGCATCAGCAATGCCAATGGTGTTGAACTAATGAAATTGATTGTGGAATAATCCCGTAGGGATTGTCTATCGGTAAAAACAAGAGCGCAAGCTTATAAAGGCATCCCGTAGGGATGCGCCAAAAAAATCAGCCCGCTTGAAGGAGATTCAGGCGAGCTAATTTGGTTTATTCCATAATCATATAGGTGTTGCCTATCTCCCAGCCGTCCTTGGTCTTCGTGGCGTAATAACCTGATTCAAATAAACTACCAGTTCTGGAACTCATTGAAAACACCCAAGTATCATCCACATAATCACATTTAAACAATGGTGTAATGTCTGATCCTCTCAAATCATCCGTAAAGCCATGTTGCTTCTGAGCATATTCTTCCGGAGTGAGAAAAATAATACGCTGAGCAACAGGTTGAACGCTTAATAAATTGGGGTCATCTGAGACAACCATAATCGTCGTTGTCGTATCGGTTGCATAATGAATAGGCGTGATTTCATCTATAGGTATTAACTCGCATGGACCGTCCTGACATGAAAAGAGTCTATCATCTTCATTCAACACGGTTTCAAACACGATGGTCTTGTCCGTACGGGTCAAGGCAAAACGAGGATTCAAGTCGAGATTGTCAGTAATACCGTCACCATCGGTATCCTGTTCATTGGGATTGGTACGAAACAAGGCTTCGGTAATGTCAGTCAAGCCATCGCCATCTGTATCCTTTCGAAGAGTGCCCAAATCCAAAGTCAAAAGTAATCCGTCCTCGGCCAAATTGAAATACTCCATACCCCATGGGCCAAACTCTGCCCTTTGAATAAAAAGACAAGCCTCAACCTGCAAATCGCCCAGATTATTAATCAAAGGAACACTGGAATACCACTTGACAAACAAAGGCTTTTTCTGCATAATGCCTGTATAATAATAATCCCACGAACTTCCCTCATCCGACGAATAAGCCATCCAAATGCCAGGAAGATCATCGTATGCATTTCCTTCGTATAAAAAAGCCTCAATTTGACCTTGCTTCTCATACTTCAATATGTACATCCTGTCAACCTTCCCAATGTATTGACGAACCGATTTATCCCAAAAATACGACCCACAATGCCTAAAAATAGAATCTTGGTACGGAGCAACAATCAATGAATCATTATAAGGTGTATAGTTTTCAATTCTCTCGAAATCAAAGAAATAGTTTTTACAATGTTTCACATCTTCTATCGTAAGAGGCTGCATACGAACAGTTTTATGGTTTCTATTATACTCGTCCTCTTCCCTGCTTTTGTATTTGGAGTAACCTTGAGCCATCATCACCGCAGGAACCCAAAGAAGCAGCAATAGACCTAAAACCTTTTTCATGACATTAGTGTTATTGTTGTGCAATAGTATTGATTAAATGACAATTCTTCAAATCAAAAAATCCCAGATGAAATAACCTTCATCTTCCAACCCTTGTCTATCTTCCTCACCAAACAATCCCTAAATCCAGAACGATCCGAAATGGACACTAAATAAACATCCTCTTCGTCATCAACTTTAAACATTGGAGACAAATGATAGCTATCCATTGGCACGAAATATTTACTAGAGTTTTCATATTCCTCTTCTGAAAGGACGATAACACGTATGGTTCTCGGTTGAACAGCTTGAAGATCTGGGCAATCCGTGACAATCCTTACCGTTCTCGTTCTTTCATTGGCATAACACAGCTCTGAAGCTGTCAATGGAATAGTGTCAGCAAAACAAAACTGAATCAAATATTCATAAACGACCGTCTTCTCGGAACGAGGCACCAACATCCTCGGATTCAGGTCCAAACCGTCGGCAATGCCATCACCATCTGTATCGCTATTGAAAGGATCGGTCATAAATCTTGACTCAACTATATCCGTCAAGCCTTCCCCGTCTGAGTCTTTGCGCAATGTCTCCATATCAATGGTCAACAGTAGTCCATCTTTAACCAACTCATAATCTGATACATGACCCAACCAGAAAGAAGAAATCTGGCGTAGCAGGCAAGCCTCCATTTGCAAATCGCCTTTGTTGTTGAATAGAGGCATCTTGGATTGCGGTTTGAAACAAAGTGGTTGGCAATGCGTTATCCCAGTATAATAAAAGGTCCAAGACTGTCCTTGGTCGTCTGAATAGGCCACATATATACTCGGTTCAAGCGCCATAAAATACTCATAACTCTTATACACGATGGCTTCCACCGAACCTCTCTTTTCATATCTCATGACCTGTCGTTTGTCAATCTTGGCAGCTAGTTCAGGACAGGCATCAAACTTTGAATTGAGACTCTCATAGTAATATCTTTGGTGATCCTCCCCTTCTTGAAATGGTGTATATTCAGTAATCTCCTCCAACATAAAAAAGGTATTCTTGTAGGCCTTGATTTCGTTTTCGTCCAAAGGTTTCCAAGGCTTATAGTTTCTTTCCCATTCTTGATAATAAGCATCTTTTTCCTTGATCGGATAATTCGAGACGTCGTCTATTTCCTCTTCCTCCTGCGCAAACGAAAACGCCGGAACCAACAGAACCAGCAATAAACTAAGATACCTTTTCATGTTATTAGTGTTTTGATTGTTCTGCAAAAATAGTTCTTTTCCTTGAAAACGAAAAAATTACGGCATTATTTCGTGTGTTTTTATAGAAATGTGTACTTTTGCGAACAAATATCACTCAAAATGAGTACAGCAACATTAACAAACCTACTAGAATACCTTTATGGGGCGCTTACACCAAGCAACATGAAATGGTTAGGCGAGCATTTAATTGAACACGCCGAGAAAGTGGAAGACCCTATGCGACCTTACACAAAAGAAGAGCTACTTCAAATGGCAGAAACTGGACGCAAACAAATTGCTGATGGCTATTATTACACAACTGAAGAGGTTATTTCCGCCTGCGCTGAAGAGTCTAACTATTAAAACACATGAAAGTAATTTGGTCCATTCAAGCGAAAGAGACCCTGCAACAAATCTCTATTTACATTCGAAGAGAATATGGCAAGAGGTCTAAGGAAAAATTCATCAATGAAATCCTTCATGTTGCTAGTTTATTAGAAAATAACCCTTATTTAGGGCAAGTAGAGTCTTTGTTGGATGAAGCAGAGGTTGAATATAGAAGCATTGTGGTAAACCACATCAACAAACTCGTTTATTACATCCATGAAAACGCTATAGAAATCGTGGTCCTATGGGACACACGTCGTGAACCTGAATCATTAATAAATGAACTGAAATAATTGTAAATTAAATACTCCAATGAAGAAACTAAGCCTCATACTTTTTTGTCTCATGGTCACCCTGTTCGCTTCGGCACAGACCATCGAGAAGACCTATTCCTTCGGTGAACCAAACGTGGCCCAGATACAAGGCTACGAGCAGATCCAGTTCACCAACTGCATGCAGAGCGCCCTCGCGGGACAGCCATCGCTGCCCTGGCAGAGCGTCAGCCTGATGCTGCCCCAAGGCACGGAAGCCCTGAGCATCGAAGTGGATCTCTCCGACTTCCAGACCCTCGAAGGCAGTCACAACCTCTATCCTTACCAGACGGCCCTCACCTACTCCGACCCTGTGCGCCGTGAGTTCGTGAAAGACGAAGCCCTGTATGCCTCGAAGACTGTCTACCCGGCCCAAGCCAATGGCAACCTTAGCACACACTACCTGAACGGCATCGGCTTCGCCTTCTCGGCCTTCACGCCTGTGCAGTATGTGCCTGGCACGGGCGAAGTGCGCTATGCCACCAAGGCCATCGTTCGCATCACGACGACCGCTTCGAAAGCCGACCATTCACGCATGCTGTGGCTCAACGGCGACAACGCCCAACGCGCCATGCGCCTCGCCCAGAACCCCGAGATGCTGCAGAGCTACGACAGCAGAGGTCGCACTGTGGGCGGCTACGACATGCTCGTGGTCACCAAACAGCAGTATGTCGGCGCCTTCGACGAGTACGTCAGCTTTTACCAAGCCCGTGGCCTCCGCACCCATGTCGTTGCTCTTGAAACCATCACCAGTACAATGAGTGGACAAGACAACGCCGAGAAGTTGCGCAATTACATCCTCCAAGAATACGAGGAGAACGGCATCATGATGGTGAACCTCGCCGGCGACGTGCCCGCCATCCCCTACCGCGGTCTCTACTGCTATGCGCAGAGCGGCAGCGGCTATGAAGACTATAACATCCCCGCCGACCTTTACTATGCCGCCCTCGACGGCAACTGGAACGACGACGGTGACGACCGCTGGGGCGAGATCGGCGAAGACGACCTGCTCCCTGAAATCGGCATCGGCCGCATGTGCTTCAGCAACCAGAGCGAGCTGGACAACATGCTCCACAAGGCCATGACCTACCAGACCGAACCCGTGCTGGGTGAGTTCCACAAGATTATCATGGGTGGCGAGCACCTCTACGACGACCCGTGGACCAACGGCAGCCAATACCTTGAGCTGCTCATCGGCACACACGACGACAACGGCTATACCACCACAGGCATCCCCGAGGACTACGAGTTCACCCGCCTCTATGAGGAGCAAGGCACCTGGAGCGGCACGCAACTGCGCAACGCCATCAACCAAGGCACACAGTATGTGCACCACGACGGCCACGCCAACACAGGCTATGTGGCTGGCTGGAACACCGACCAGATCACCGACCAACGCTTCAGCGGCGTGAACGGCGTGGAACACAACTACACCTTCTTCCACACCTCAGGCTGCATCTGCGGCGACTTCAGCAGCGACTGCATCCTCGAGCGCATGACCAAGATCGCCAACTTCGCCGTGGCCACCTTCGGTAACTCTCGTTACGGCTGGTTCAACGAAGGCCAGACCGAGGGTCCCGCCATCCACCTGCACCGTGAAACGGAAGATGCCTACTACAACGACCGCATCCCTTACGGCGGCATGGCCTTGAGGGAAAGCAAGATCCAGACCGCGCCGTGGGTCAACGCCCCGGGCCAGTGGGAAGAAGGCGCCCTGCGCTGGAACTTCTACGACCTCAACATGATGGGTGATGTGGCCGTCAGCCCCTGGCACGACGAGCCGTTCACCCCTATCGTCACCTATACCGTCGACACCCCGACCGAGTTCACCGCATTGCCTGTTAGCGTCATGGATGCCGACGGCATTGGTTTGAAGAATTTCAGATGCACCCTGTTTGACGGCGAAGACCTCATCGGCTTGGCCAACACCGACGAAGCCGGCATGGCCGTCATCGAATTCACCGAGCCTATCGACTTCATCGACGGCAAGACCCTCATCGTGACGGGTTGCGATGCCTGGCCTCAGACGCTGACCATCGACCTCACGGGGACGCAGGAAAACGCCCTCAGCGGCATCGCTGTCTACCCCAACCCGAACCACGGCCAGTTCACCATTAGCCTGCCTGAGGAAGACTGCGAGGTCGTCATCTTCAACAGCCTCGGCCAGCAGGTGCTGAGCCAGCAAGCCAAAGGCGTGACTAACCTCAACCTTGAAAGCCTGAACAGCGGCATGTACTTCGTCACAGTGAAGACGGAGAAAGCTGTGAGTGCCTTGAAGTTTGTGAAGGAATAAAGACTCTGGCTTTATAGCAATTAACTAGCGCCTCGGGGGAAAGACTCGGGGCGCTTGTTTTTTGGTTTTTGGTTTAGGTACCACAGCATAGCAGCCATGTCATGCCAACGATGACTTGTGCGGTGGCGTGGCATCTATGGCTGCGTTTTCTTGTCCTTTTTGCTTGACCAAAAAGGACCAAAAAGTCAAGGCCGACATCAACGGCCTACCGCACTTGGCAACCGCCCCTCCGCCATGTCGGCCGTGACCCGCGCGCCCAACCCGGTGAAGGGTTGGCGTTCCAGCACTCGGTAGACTATGCTCACACTCCTTGCCGTCATTGCGGGTCTCCGCCCGCAATCTCTCACTCGCAAGGGGCATTATTACAAAATATTCTTTTTCAGCATTATATCCGACAGCAAACGACAACAAACGACTACTATCGACAACAAACGTTTGTTCAACGGCTTTGTCTTGACAAGGTTTGCATCTTTGCAGTGAAAATACAAAACACTGCATCATGGAAGCAAAACAAACCGACAACAGGGAAATTAAGGACTTTGTCAGCGTTGAAGAACGCATTCTCAAACTAGTGAGGGAAGCCTCTGAAACGGATTGGAAAAATAATCGTTGGGTGATTCTTGGAGAACCTACTCCAAAGGAGGTGAAAAAGTTGAATGCCTTGTTGGGATGTGATGTGACGGGATACCAACGCATGATTGACATCTCAGCTGTTAAGCATTCACGCAAAAAGCATCCAAACATGACCGAGGCCGACTTCTGCCTTATTCCTATGATTATTGCTGGCGCAGACGAAATCGTACAAGGGAAATACCCCGACACAGTTGTCTATCGTAGGTCATTAGAAAAAGAATACTATTATGTGGAATGCACTCGCATGGGAAGGAAAAGGTTGGCCATGAAGACCTTCTATAAAACAAAAATTGGCGGTTAACAACCTGTTTAGGCCCTAATCGCCAATGTTTTTCGTCTTCCGGTGCTGTCTGCTACCCTTTCGGGTCGTGACGCTGTACGTCCGAAACGTGCCGAAACGACACTGCAAAAATACATCTTTTCCGTGAACCCGCAAGAGGATAGGCTATTTTTCTTTTTCGGCCGAGATCCAGCAGCCATGTCATTCCTACGAAGGAGTCAGCAGGCATGTCGTGTTTTAAGATAATGCGGCGAAAAATTTCCATTTGCACCGCAAATTTGCGGCGAAAATTGTATTTTTGCACCGCAAAACTATTTTGGACATGGAAACTTACATATGGCAACATCCAGAATGGCCGCATTTTATCTGGGATGCTGAACGATTGGCAAAGCCTCTGGCGGAGGTTAGGATAAAACAGGGGATATTGATTGGCCGTATCACCACCTTGGGTTTCGAAACCGAGTTGAATACAGCCCTCGATGTGATGACCGATGATTTGATGAAATCTTCGAAAATTGAAGGTATCCTGCTTGATGGGAAATCAGTGCGTTCGTCGGTAGCACGGCAATTAGGCTTGGAACGTGAAGGTCTGCCACCCGCCGACCGTTATGTGGAAGGCATCGTGAACGTGATGGTAGATGCGGTGAAAAACTGCAACAAACCATTGAGCGCAGAACGTTTGTTCGGATGGCATGCCGCTTTGTTTCCACATGGTGCAAGGTTTAAGGTTGGTGCGTGGCGTGAAAGTCAGGAGACGATGCAGGTGGTATCGGGTGCATTGGGACGCGAGAAGGTGCATTTTGAGGCTCCGCCCTCATCTGAAGTGCCGGGACTGATGGAAGATTTCATGCAATGGGCCAACGATGCCGAATCCATTGACCCCATTATCAAGGCTGCCATTGTGCCGCTATGGTTTGTCACTATCCATCCTTTCACCGATGGCAACGGCCGACTGTCGCGTACCTTAACCGATATGTTTTTGACCCGCTCCGATGGTATGATACACCGTTTCTATAGCATGTCGGCTACATTTTGCAACCACCGTTCAGAGTATTATGACAACTTGGAGAGAACCCAGCATGGCGGCATGAATATAACACCATGGATTGCATGGTTCTTGTCCTGTATGGAAGAGGCATTGCAACATACGGAACAAGTCATTGACAAGGTCATTTCAAAAGCTGATTATTGGGAAAATAACAAGGAGATACCCATCAATGAGAGGCAGAGGAAAGTCCTCAACAGGCTGTTGGATGGCTTTGAAGGTAAGTTGACTAGCTCCAAATGGGCAAAAATAGTCAAATGCTCTTCTGATACCGCTTTGCGTGACATCGAAGACCTTATGCAGAAAGGCTTGATTGTCAGGGAAGGCACAGGTCGTGGTACATATTATGAACTAAAACGATAGGAAAGCCATCGGACTCAAGCCCTCAAGAACCCGCGATTTTCTCAAGCAACTCGGCCTCTCAAAAAAAATCTCCTCCCCTGTTGTGAGTTTTCCAATAAATTCCTATCTTTGCGACTTCTTTTCCAAGCCCAAAGAATATCAGTTAAATCACTAATAATCAATTAAGAAAATGACAAAGTACGTTTACACCTTTGGCGGAAAGACTGCTGAAGGAAATGCTTCGATGAAGAACGAGTTGGGTGGCAAAGGCGCCAACCTGGCCGAGATGTGCCTGCTCAAGCTGCCCGTTCCCGCCGGCTTGACCATCACCACCGAGTGCTGCACTGCCTACTATCAGAACAACTGCCAACTTCCTAAAGGCCTGATGGACGAGGTCCACGCTGGCATCAAGAAGATGGAGAAGATTATGGGCATGAAATATGGCGACCCCACCAACCCGCTGCTCGTCAGCTGCCGCTCGGGCGCGCGTAAGTCGATGCCCGGCATGATGGACACCGTGCTGAATATCGGTCTCTGCTCCAAGACCATCCCTGGCCTGATCAAGAAGACCGGTGGCAACGAACGTTTTGTGTATGACTCCTACCGCCGCCTCATCATGATGTACGCCGACGTCGTTATGGAGAAGGCCGAGGGCATCGAGCCTGCCGACGGACAAGGCATCCGCAAGCAGCTGGATGACATGCTGGACGCTTACAAAGAGAAGAAAGGCTACAAGAGCGACACCGAATTGACTGCCGACGACCTCAAGAAGCTCGCCGAGTCGTTCAAGGCCCGCATCAAGAAGGTGCTGCGCACCGAGTTCCCCGACGACGCCGAAGCCCAACTCGAAGGCGGCATCAAGGCCGTGTTCAAGAGCTGGAACGGTAAGAAGGCCGTCTCCTACCGCCGCATCGAAGGTATCCCGGACGACTGGGGCACCGCCGTCAACGTGCAGACCATGGTGTTCGGCAATATGGGTGACACCTCCGCCACTGGCGTGGCCTTCACCCGTAACCCCGCCACCGGCGACAACCAGTTCTATGGCGAATGGCTCATCAACGCCCAAGGTGAAGACGTGGTGGCCGGTATCCGTACCCCCAACCCGCTGAACGACGAGACCAAGAACGAGCAGAACAAGCACATGAAGTCGATGCAGGAGCTGATGCCCGAGACCTACAAGGAACTCTGCGAAGTGCGCCGTATCCTCGAGGACAACTACCACGACATGCTCGACATCGAGTTCACCATCCAGGATGGCAAGCTCTACATGCTGCAGTGCCGTGTCGGCAAGCGTACCGGCGTGGCTGCCCTGACCATGGCCCTCGACATGCTGAAAGAAGGCCGCATCGACGAGAAAGAAGTCGTCATGCGCCTCAGCCCCGAGCAACTCGACGAGCTGCTCCACCCCATCCTCGACACTACCGATGAGAAGAAGCACACCGTCATCGCCAAGGGTCTGCCCGCAGGTCCTGGTGGCGCTGTCGGTCGCATTGCCCTCACCAGTGAGAAGGCCAAGGAATATCGTGCCGCTAAGATCGCCAACGTGCTGGTCCGCGAAGAGACGAACCCCGAAGACGTCGAAGGCATGCGTGCCGCCGACGGTATCCTGACCGCCCGTGGCGGTATGACCTCACACGCCGCCCTCGTGGCCCGTGGCTGGGGTAAGTGCTGCATCGTGGGCTGCGACGCCGTGAAGATCGACTTCGACAAGAAGATCGTCCGCATCGGTGACAAGCAATTCAAGGAAGGAGATGTCATCAGCCTGAACGGCGCCAAGGGTTGGGTCTACGCCGAGCCCGTGGGTATGATCAACGCCACCGAGAACCCG
>Ga0265301_10001770_pt1 | contig 27015 bp, 23 predicted proteins | sample AusTroGonzalo_MG_2_FD_193488 | JGI IMG/M metagenome (GOLD analysis project Ga0265301, IMG submission 193488) | Bovine rumen microbial communities from tropical cattle in Woodstock, Queensland, Australia - Gonzalo_04 | ecosystem: Host-associated > Mammals > Digestive system > Stomach > Rumen ... | reverse complement strand
GCGAACACATGTTTGTTGTATCAATCGTCATCTTTCGTCCAAGTCATTTTAATGTGAGGGATGCCATCGAGCATGAAGGTGTCGGATGACTGTTTGAATCCTACGCTTTCATAGAATCCTTTGGCATATTCCTGTGCCTCAATATCTATGAGTGTTGCACCGAAATGTTCTATTGCAGCATCGATGGCATGTAGCATAATCTGCTTACCATAGCCTTTGTTTCGTTCTGTGGTGATGACTCTGCCTATCGAAATCTCCTTCATGTGAGTACCGGCAGGGCATACACGTGCTAAAGCAGCAATCTTGTCTGCGACTGTCAGCCACAAATGGATGGATTTCTGGTCATCCCCGTCCATGTCCTGATAGACGCAGTTCTGCTCAACCACGAACACTTCGCTACGCACTCTAAGGAGTTCGTATAGTTCATCCGTAGTCAATTCCCGGAACGTTTTCTTATGCAGTATCGGCTCAATGGTCATACAATCTCTTCCAATTTGCCCGTTTCTGAATATAACTCATGTGGCAGGCACCGCAATGCGAGTGTGCCACCACCATGAATTCCTTCTGAGCCACAAATGTCTTGTTGAATTCAACAATCTGGTCTATCATACCGCTAAATCTTATTAAATCAATTGCCAAAATTAATCATTTTAAATTTGTAATCAGTATATTTGCACTATCATTTAATGAACTTTATGAAGAAACTACTCTCAATGTTACCTGTTGAGACAAGACCTAACATCGCTGAGGCCCTTTGTATAAAGGCGTTTCCGAACGTGATATTACCTCTTGGCCAATTTTAGCGTCAACCTTTTTACGGAGAAAATACTCCATGAGTTTTGCGCAATACTCATGGAGTATTTCCAAATAATCATGGCGATACCTACTTTTGATTAATCTGCTTTTGCTGACTGTCACAGGTGCACAACGCTTAGAACACTCGGTTTTAGGTATTGCGCACCTTATTTATTCGCCGTACCTTTGCACCCATGAAAACGATGACGATTTCCACAGAGTTCAAGGCAGCCGAGCGTGAACAGGCTCGCGCAACGCTCAAGGTGTTGATGAACCATATCTACGAGCTGAACAAAGGCGTGCGCCAGATGGTGCTGTTCACCTGCAAGAAGAAATACGGCGAGCAGGCCGTACAGCGGCTGGAGAGTCAGGGCATTCCTTACGTCTTACAGCCCGCCGGACAGCAGAACGTGAACGTGTACTTCGGACGGCGCGAGTGTCTGGAGGCCATCCGCCTCATCGTCACACGGCCGTTGAACCAGCTGACGCCCGAGGAGGATTTTATTCTGGGTGCTATGCTGGGCTACGACCTCTGTGCCCAATGCGAACGTTACTGCAAACGTAAAAACGGATGCAAGGGTGAGTGTCAGGGGAAGTGCGACAACTGTATCAACGGAAATTGAATGTTTAATCTGAAAGAAATGATAATTAATAATTCAGAAATTTCTGGTTAATTTTTGGTTGTTTCTTTCCTAAATATAAAGATAATGAGTGAAACAATTGTAATCTATGGTTCCTCGACGGGAACCTGTGAGGCCATCGCGGAGAAGATTGCCTCGAAACTGGGCTGCGAAGCCTTGAATGTACAAGACCTGACGGCTGATGTCGTAGGTGCCAACAAAAACCTTATATTGGGCACCTCGACATGGGGCGCAGGTGAGTTGCAGGACGACTGGTACGACGGGCTGAGCACGCTCAAGGCCTGCGACCTCAACGGCAAGACCATCGCCATCTTCGGCTGCGGCGACTGCTCGTCGTACAGCGACACCTTCGTTGGCGGTATGGGTGAACTCTACAACGGCATCAAGGACAGCGGTGCCACATTCGTCGGCAGCGTAGATACCGACGGCTACACCTTCGACGGCTCGGAGGCCGTTATCGATGGTAAGTTCATCGGCCTTCCCCTCGACGACATCAACGAGGACGACAAGACTGATGCCCGCATCGACGCCTGGGTGGCAGCCATCACGCCCAGCCTGTAAGACCACAGGTAAAAGATCAATTCATAAAAGTATTTGTTTAGTAGGTGGCTGGCTGTGATAGTCGGCCACCATTCTTTAAAGATTAGGATTATGGAACTATTAAAGAAACTGTTCACAAACTGTGCCTGTCCGCAAGGGCGGATGGGCCGCGCTATGTTGAAGTTTATGAACCTCTGTCATGCGCCACTGACGAATTGGGGGCTGAAACTCGTCGATATTCAGGACAGTTGGACGATGCTTGACATCGGATGTGGTGGCGGAGCAACCTTGCAACGACTGCTGAAACGGAGCAAGGACGCGCAGGTCTATGGCATCGACATCTCTGAGGAGAGTGTGGCGAAAGCCAGGAAGGTGAATGCCGAGGTGCTCGACAAGCAGGTGTTTGTTACTCAGGGTTCTGCCGAGAAACTGCCCTATGAGGATGGAAAGTTCGACCTCGTAACGGCTGTGGAGACCGTCTATTTCTGGCCCAATCTGCCTGGCTGTATTCAAGAGGTATGTCGTGTGCTGAAGCAGGGTGGTAAGTTTGCCATCCTGGTAGAGGTGGTTGACGGCGATTCCAAGTGGACCAGCGTCGTGGAAGGCATGACGGCCTATACGCCAGACCAACTGAAACAGCTGCTTGACGATGCCGGATTCACACAGACGGAAATACACCGCAAGAAACCTTCGTATGCCACGATTATAGGTGTGAAGAAGTAATTGAAATGAGATAGCTGTAGGGCGCTTTCTGTGGCTGCACCTCAGAAATACTCAAATAAATTTGGTATTTCATTCGGTTTGCACTACCTTTGCAAACGATATGAGAAAACAAATGCTAATTCTTGCCCTGATGGTGTCGTCCGTGCTGTCGGTGGCTGCCCATAACTACCAGTTCATGCTGGACCACAAGCTGCCTGCCGGCAAGTGGCTGGACCCCGACATGCGTAAGGGCGTGGAGGCTGCCGTCGCCAAGAAGTTCGGCAACACGAAGCCTGTGGTGATGGCTGAGATTGACTATCGCTACTTCCTCGACCGTAAGGCCATTGCCGAGCAGGGACTGGACTACGAGCAGGTGAAGGCAACGGCCATCGAGTGGCTGCGCCAGGCGCCGACGACACCTTGTGGGATTGTCAGTCGTACTTCGAGGCGGTTGAGAAGAAGCTCTATGGGCTGATTGCCCCCTATTGTGACGACCCTGCCAAGGAACTGTTTGTCACGGAGAGCGGTAATATGGCAGACTTGGGCTATGGCTGCAAGGCCTTTACCATCTCTATCCTTGAGACGGCGCTGCGTGTTGGTGGCAGTCATCTCACGACCAGTCAGCTCTCCGACCTGCTGATGGTCAGTAAGGCGCTGCTGCATCTGCCTGCCACACCTCTGCCGGGTGTGGAACATACGCTTCAGACGCTCCGTGAGCGTGGCGACTGGCGAATGGTCTGTTTCACCAAAGGCGAGCTGCAGGATCAGGAGAATAAGCTGCGCCGTTCGGGACTGCTGCACTATTTCGACGATGTGGAGATTACGTCTGACAAAGGACAGAAGGAGTTTCTCGCACTCTGCGAGCATCAGCAGATACACCCTTCGCAGTTGCTCATGGTAGGCAACTCGCTGAAGAGCGATGTCGCACCCGCACTCGCCATAGGTGCCTGGGCCGTTCATATACCCTTTTATGTCACTTGGCAGTTGGAGCACACGGAGGACATGGAACACGAACGATTGACGAAAATTGACCACATAGAACAGCTCCTCCCCCTTTTAGGCGTTGACTGACTAGTACAAATCCGTTCAATCTGTGTCATCTGTGGTCAAAAAAAAGCGTGTAAATTTGGCGGTTACGGAATTAATGCTTATCTTTGCACTTCATAAAACATGAAGCGTAAAACATGAAGCGGCAATTATGAAAGAACTGAATAATCCATTTGTTGTCTATGGTTACAAAGGCTCTAAGTATTTCTGTGACAGGGAGAAGGAAACAGAAATGATTATCAAGGGCCTGGAAAATGAACGTAACATAGCCTTGATAGCACCACGACGCATTGGCAAGACGGGGCTGATTCACCATGTGTTTTCGCAGATGAAGGAGAGACAGCCCGATGTCTGTTGTATCTACTTTGACATCTTGTCAACGAAGACATTGGAGCAGTTCGTGCAGTTGATGGCCCGAAATGTCTTGGGTAGGCTTGATACTCCTACGCAGGCAGCCTTTAGGAAAGTCCAGGATTTCTTCAGTGCTTTCCGGCCGACGATGACGATTGATGCCGTAACAGGTATGCCGACATTCTCGCTTGACATTTCCAAGAGCGAGGAAGCTCATTCTCTGCAACGGATATTCGAGTATCTGGGACAGTCGGAGAAGAGGTGCTATATCGCCATTGACGAGTTCCAGCAGATCACCAAGTATAACGACGTGGACGCGGAGGCGCTGCTGCGTTCTTTTATTCAGTTTGTTCCCAATGTGTATTTCATCTTTGCAGGCAGCAAGCAGCACATGATGTCCGACATCTTCCTGTCGCCGGAGCGACCTTTGTATCAGGGTGCTCAGGTAGTTGCCATCAAGGAGATAGACGAATCCGTTTATCGTCAGTTTGCCAATACGTTCCTGACGAAGAGAGACCAGCAGTTGACAGAAGACGTGTTCCGTTATTTATATAATAAGGTGGATGGACAGACCTGGTATATGCAGGCCACCCTCAATCGCTTGTATAGTAATCAACGTGGAGCAATCACCTTCCAGGATGTGGATGCCGCCATACAGGAGCTGATTGATGAAGAAGAGACAGCCTTTGAGAACTACTATTCCTCGCTTACGATGAACCAGGCCTCTCTATTGACCGCCATAGCTTGTGAACAGCGTGTGAAATCTCCGATGGCGCAACCCTTCATCGCCAAATACAATCTGCCGGCACTGAGTAGCATCAAGACTGCCTTGGCTAGTCTCCTGGACAGTCAGTTTGTCTATCAGTATAACGGCAGCTATATTGTCTATGACCGTTTCTTTGGCATGTGGTTGCGGGAGAGGGTTGTGAAATAGATAGAAAACTTGCGTGTAAATTTGGCGGTTACAGAATTAATGCTTATCTTTGTCGCAGAATTTGCGACGATATAAGCCGTTTTTCGTCGCAAAGCGACCAAGCTACCCCATTATCTAATGATGCCGACCGCTTCCGAAAAGGAGATTTGCCATTGTCCAATCTACTTAGTAAGTACTGCTCGTATATAGCTGCAGGCAATAGAGACTGATTCCGGCGCCACATAATCAGTATAAATCAGTCCAATCACGTCTCATCAGTGACTAAGATAATCCGTTCCATCCGTGTCATCCGTGGTCAAAAACAGTGTTCATCAGTCCAATCATGTATGATCAGTGACTAAGAAAATCCGTTCCATCCGTGTCATCCGTGGTCGAATAACAATGTTCCTCAGTCTAATCACGTCTCATCAGTGACTAAAAATGTCTCATCAGTGGCCTTTGAGGTTTGATTTCCGTTATTTATGGTTTGTTTTCCGTTATTTTTGCTATAGTAAGTAAAAAAAACTAAAAAAAATTTGGAGGTTACGTAATTAATACATATCTTTGCCGCGGAATCAGCCACCTAAACCGTCATATCTCCCCCCCAAGGGAGATGATGTGGAGGTGGCTTTTTTTATTATCTTTTGGCATGTTTATAACATAGGATCAGCGTATACACCTATTTATATAATATATGAGAGATAAATGAGATATAGTAATAATTAAAAGAAGACGAAAACAATGAAAAAGAATCTTTTGATGACTGCTTTTTTAGTAGTTACGACAGCTTTTATAGGCTGCTCGAGTGATGAGAATCTGGCAGAGCTTCAGGGCGGTGACCCTGTTCCTGCTAAAGGTACTCCTATGACGGTGACGGTGTCGGATGGTAGTGGTGATGCTACTCGTTACGCCAATATTACCACAGATAACATCGCATACTTCCAGATGTGGGCCTACAATACCACGAACCAAACGGATCAAAATACGTTTATGACAAATTATGGGTTTTCCAAAACTGCTGCAAACGGAACGAAGTTTACCAATTCTATAGCTAACTGGCCTGCAACGAATACTGATCCATGTTTCTTCTATGCTGTGTCAGAAAACGGAACTACTAGTAGTAAGTTCGATGCGCCTAACTTTGAGGCTAGTGGAACTGGAACAGGTTTTACGCCGAAGCTAATATATTCGTTGCCGACGACCAGGGGTACTGTTCAGATGCCTGGCGCTGTGGTTCCTGATGGTGTTTCTGCAAAAATGAATCCAGTAGATACATTGGTAGTCGATACAGCAGAAATTAAGGATTTGTTGGTTTGCACCAACAAAGGTGTTAATAATGCTGGTATTACTGAGAAATTAAATGGCAGTAATTTGACGTTGGCTTTTAACCATGCATTGGCAGACCTTGAGATAGCTGCACGTTTTACGAGCTATGAATGGATTGATGATCAGGTGGAAACCCAGGACGTTGGCGATGACGCTAAGATTAATATTAATTATATTGCTATTCATGGTCTTTACACGGAAGGTACTTATAATTTCAATACAGGATGGGAAGCTAATTCACTTGGAAAAAAGTGCACTTACCTTTATAAACCTGCTCAACCAATCGTAGTAACAGCCCAGAATGCAGTTGGATATACAGATCCTACCGATGAAACGAGCGGCTATAATAAGCCTTTCAAGCGTACAACGATTGTACCGGCAGGTAAATTATTGTTTATTCCGCAAGCATTCACTTCATGGGCTGGTGTTGACGGTGGTGATGATATAGCTGCTGCTGAAGCTGAAGAGCAGGCCTATGTAGAAGTGAATCTTACATTTGAAGATGTTAATGAACAAGAAGGTATCGACGATGTTGATATTGTTCAGGATGGAGTTATGAGTTTCTATTTCCCTTTAAAATTTACAAACAATACAGATGCTTTTGTAGCGGGCAAAAAACATAAAATGCTTTTAAATTTGAATTTTATTAGATACCCAGATGGTTCCCCCGCGTTAGCTGCGGTCGGACTTGATATTTGATGTATAACTGATATAAATATTGTAATTATGAACGAAAGCCTATTAATTAGTCTCAGACGAGTGCTGCCTTTGGCAGTCTTAGGACTGTCACTGGTGGGCTGTTCGTCCTTTGACGACGCCGAAGCACCGCCCACGGTGGAGGAGAACGAAGACGTGCAGATAGAGGCCGTCGATCTCTCTTCGGATATTACGCGTACTACTTATGGAACCGTATTGGAAAGTTTCAGTATTTATGCCTATAAGGCTACTGGTAAGCAGGCTGAGAATGTGTTATACAACAGAGTCTCTGGGACGTGGAAAAATGTTTCTGGCGTTTTCAGATGGCCGTCTAGTACAACGTTGATGAATATGTACGCCATATCGCCGAGTTCGGCGAATGTGACCAACATATCGTTTTCCATGGCTGGCCCCAGTACGTTCGACCGCGAGGTGGAAAATGTGGATCCTACTATGACGAAGATTGGCAGTCGTCTTAACGTCAGTAAGAAATCTTCCGGTGGTTTGATAAAATTGTCTTTTGTCAATGCTTTGGGAACGCTGAAAGCAACTGCTGTGAACCGTATTGCCAACGTGACGGTCATCATCAGTGAAATCAAGTTCCATAACATTGCTAGTTTAGGAAGATTTACGTTTGATTCAAAAACCATCTCGAAAGGTACATGGGAGCTGCTAAAGAGCAACCATGAGGTGTACGTCTCTGGGACAGACAGCTATAAGGATGTTCCAGTAGCTACTTATGGACATCCCTTAGATGACCCAGATACGTTGTTATCTACCAAATATACGTCCATCATTCCGGAAGAGATGTTCGTGATGCCTCAGACGGTGAATGCTTGGGTACCTTCAAAGGATGCGGACGGCAATTACATGGACGATGACAACAACAGCATCAATGAGGCTGATAAGAATCACTTGGCCTATATCGAGGTGAAGTGCCGCATCATTGGTAAGGATGATCTTGACAATGATTACTACATGTGTGGCTGGTCTGACGAGGACAATGCTGCTGACCCGGACAATAAACCGAAGTTCGAGAGCGTCTATTTCCCCTACAATGCTTCGAAGTATAAGTTTGCATTCAATAAAGCAACCACCTACAAGTTGGACTTTATGGATCCTCTGAATCCGTTAGGTGGTCCTTACAAGGGACACACGGGTATGGATGAATTCATCACCAACGAGTGGATAGAAGTACAGGGCGACGACGTGGACGACTGGACGGACGACGAGAATGGTACTATCCAGATTGAGATGTAGCCTTTGACCTCTATAGACTGATGCAAGTCAGAATTGATAACAATTTAAATAACCTTTTAAAAAAGAACAAGCAATGAAAAAAGAATATATGAAACCTTTTGTGGAAATTGTGGAGATAGAATTTCAGAGTCTTATCTGTGCCAGCACTACCGAAAGCGGTGCATCTGTGAATAACTGGGACGAAGATGAATGGCCTAACGACACGGAGGATTCTGACTAGCAGACGGAGCCATAAGCGATAGGTTGATGATATAAATGGGGCGTCGGTGCTGAAGGGTATCGACGCACCGTCAAAACCTCTAAGGAATCTATTGTTTGATTGAATCATAACCATCAATAAAATATTCTGATTATGATAAAGAGTAGAAAAATATTTGTGAACCTCGGAGCCCTGCTTCTGCTGGGCGGTTGCTTCGCCTGCTCGACGGACGATGACGACTGGACAGCACAAGCCGTGCCACAACCACTCACGTTCCAGATATCTACCGACGGGCAGGAGTGGAATGGCACCGAGACGCGCGGCACACCGCTCAATGAATTCACGGGCGAGCATGCCATCGGCATGCTCTGTGTGAAGTATCCTGTAACTGCAGCGAAGCCCATCACCGAAGACTCGGAGATGTTTATGTATAACGAGAAGGTGGATTACGACGGCTACAGCTGGACCACGGAGTATGGCTACATCGTGCCAGATGCTTCGTGGCAGATGATGTTCTATGCCTACTATCCCCACTACGATGACATCACATCGGTCATCACTGGCGAAAATGTCCGTGATACCGTCTATGTCAGGATGTCGGACAACACCAACCTTTTGCAGCCGGGCTTTACCTACAAGACGCCGGAGAAGGCTGTTGACCAGCAGGATCTGATGTACTCCATGAGTACAACACCTGCCAAGGCTCAGAATATCCAAGGGAAGTTGACCATGCAGCCTGTGGCGCTGCAGTTCCACCATCTGCTGGCAGCTCTCGACATCACGGCCAAGAGTGCCATTTCGGGTATTATCACGAAGGTGGAAATCAGCAACGTCAAGAAGAAGGCCGACTTCGATTATGTCGATTCAGACGGCAATCCGCAGAGCGACTGGAAGGTCATCTACGATGAGCGCCAGACTGTATGGCAGGACTTTAGCATTTATGTGGGTACGGAGAACAACGATGAGCCGGTCTTCGTCACAGAGGAACCGGAAGTGTTTATGCTGCTGCCGCAGGTGCTGGGCTCTGACAACATTGTTACCGTTACCCTCAATACGGGTGGTACCGAGACGACGCTGAAGACAAGCTTCCCCGCAGGCACACACCTCAGGAAGGGTGTACGCTCGAAGCTGGAAATCAACATTGCGTCGATGAAGCGTATTAAGCTGAAGGTGACTACGCCGGGCATTACCGACTGGGACAACTACGACATTACTGGCGAGGTGTCCGACAATACCTATGTCTATCCGCGTAGCGGCATTGACGATTGGATTGACGGCGGCAATACCTTGTGGAACCCCAATCCGGGACAATGATTAACATTAACTAAAAACGACAGCTTTATGAAAAAGATTCATATTCTATTTGCAGCAGCCATAGCTCTCGGGCTGTCGGCCTGCAGCAGCGACGACGGCCAGGTGGAAAGCGGTGGACTGACGCCCATCAACCTGAAGAGCCGTATTGCCGGCGACGATACGCGTGCGGCGCTTGGCATCCAGCACACCTCGTTCGACACGGGCGAGAATATCTTTGTACAAATCAGTATCTTTGATGTGGCAAATAACGCTATTGAGCAGGACTATGCGCCAATCAATTTTACGTCGGCTGCTGACGGTGTCTTGACGCCGCCAGCCAACAGCTATCCCTACTTCCCCGGCGACGACCGCCCCATCGTGGTGCGCGCCCTCTATCCCTACAACTGGGCCAGCCAGTCAACGGATATTGAAGAGAATTTTGAGGTGCAGGCCAATCAGACGGAGCGCACCTATTATAAGCGAAGTGACCTGATGTTTGCCCAAACACCGGACCCCGTCTATAAGACATCGATTACAGACCAGAATCCCTACGTGACGCTGACCTTCAAGCACCTGCTCTCAAAGATTAATGTCAATCTGACGAGTGCCAACCAGACGCTGATTGCTAATGCCCGTGTTAAACTATTGAATGTGAAACGCAAGGTTTCCGTCAACAAGGAGACGGGCGCTCTGACTGCCATAGAAAGCGTATCGCTGAACCCGGCAGAGGAGATACAGTTGGCCAGCAACTCTGTCAATTTGACTTCGAGCAGTGCCATCATCGTGCCGCAGACGGTGCCGGTAGGTAAGTTCATTGAGATCAAGCTCTCGAACAACGACATCATGACCTACAAGCTTTTCGACCCAAAGGAGTTCGAAGCAGGCAAGTCCTACACCTATAATATTACGGTGACGGAGTCAGGCCTGTCTGGCATCAGTACTGTGGTGACCGAATGGGGTAGTCCCATCGATATTGCCACCACGATGAGTGCTACACAGTAAGCTAAGTGACGAAAGAACATAACGAACCAAACGACGAAGCGCTATGAAAAAGAAAGTATTATATATCGCAGCATTGGCCGCACTCACACTGACGGCCTGCAACAGCGACGATGACATGGCAACGGTCAACAATCTGGACATCAGGCTGACTTCCAGTGTTGCCCAGGAAGCGACACGCGCCTACGACGCCACCAACCTCTGGGGCAACATGAAGTGCTACTTTTGGGCCGACCAGATTCATAACGAAACCACCGAGGACTGGATATCGGAGGCCTGGGAACTGAAGACCGGTAATAGCCAACTGGTGCCCTACACCAATGGCGACACCCGTCAGTACCCGACCGTCAACGCCTTGAATATGTATGCCATGGTGGGTAACTTTACCGGCACCATTAAGGGAACGGCATTCCCCACTGAGGGACTGACGCACACCGTGGAGGCAGACCAGACCACGGCCAACAATTACTATAAGAGCGACTTGTGCTATGCCACCTTGGGCAACCAGTCGGCACTGAATGGCGCCGCCACGCTGACCTTCAACCACATGTTGTCGAAGTTCCACATCAAGTTAGTGGCAGGCACAGGCGTCACCGATGCACAGCTGACGGATCAGTCAACAACAGTGACCGTGCTGGGTGTACGCCGCGACGTAATCTTTACGCCGACAAAGGCCATCGGTCCCAACTCGACGGCACTGGCTGCCATGCTCTCCGTACCGGCATCGCCCACCGTCAGCCCCATCACGGTGAAACCCAACGTGACGGACGGCGAGGACGTGGTGCTGCCGCCGCAGGCATTTACTTCAGGTACCAGCATTATCAAGGTAAGACTGGGCGGCGACGACCTCTACTTCAAGCTGAACGCCAACCTCACGCTGGAAAGGGGTAAGAGCTATAACTTCACCCTGACCATCAACCGCGATGAGATCAAGGCATCGGCAACGGTGACCAACTGGGGCGCTGGAAGTAACGAAAACATCACGCTCTATCTGTAACACAGGGAAAATCCTATCCCGCAAGCAGATACTGCCCTGCCAGTATAGTAAAAAGGTAGTAAAACGGAATTTAAAGGAGAAAAAAGATGAAAACAAAGAATCTGATAGCTCTGTCCCTCTTGCTCCCGCTTACAGTGCTGACGGCATGCTCTAATGACGAAGACCAGCAGCTGGCTGACGGGCGTGTACCCATCACCCTGTCGGCAGCTGAGATGCAGCTGAATGCCTTCACAACCCGTTCGGCAGCTGATACGGCACTCAATAAAAACTACATTGAGACGGGACAGACCGTCAGGGTGCGCGTCAGCAATACGGGCCAGAACTCGTGGACGGACTATAACTTCTCTACTGGTGAGGGGGGTACCATGACCGTATCGGGCACGGCACCCTACTATCCGATGGATAACACCCACGTGGATATCGTGGCCTACTATCCGTCGTTCGCAGGAACATCGTTCACTGTCCGCACGGACCAATCGACCAACGATGGCTATATGGCCAGCGACCTGCTGTTCGCCAGTAAGAGCAATCAGGAGAAGACCAACGGCACCGTGCCCCTGCAGTTTGAGCACAAGATGGCCAAGGTGGTCGTCACCGCTACGGCGGGGGCGGGCATCACCGCTATAGAAGGCATCACCTTGCACAAGGTGCTGCCTGAAGTGCCCTTCAACCAGCAGACGGGTGTCGTCTCGTCGGCCACAGGCAGCGAGACCAACGTGATCATAGCCAAGGAGGAGTCGGCAGCCACCGTCAGCGGTGCCTGCCTCATTCCGGCACAGACCATTGAGGGCGACCTGCTGACCATCGAGACCAACCTCGGCACCGCCACCTACCGCGTGAACAGTAAAACGTTCGCGGCCGGTAAGGTGTACTGCCTGCGTATCGGCGTGAACCGCGCCGCTGTAGGTGCCACCACGGAGGTGAACAACTGGACGGACACGGAGGGTGTGGTTATTAAGAATAATGACGAGTTCCGCACGTTCATCATTCGTAACAATAAAGGCACCTATAGCTTGACAATGGTCTTCGTAGAGGGTGGGCCTTATACAACTTTGGCAGGCAAAACTGTCACCGGTACACTGTCGGACTTCTACATTGCACAGACAGAAACGACCAACGGCGCATGGTGGATGTTGACTAACTTTACTGTGCCTTCAGGACAGACAAGGGCTGGAGCTGAAGATCCTGTCGCTATGGTTACATGGGACGATGCCGTCAACTTTATATCCAGGCTTAACAGTCATTTCGCAGGCCAGTTGGATGGCATGACGTTCAAACTGCCATCGGATGCCCAGTGGGAATACGCTGCCCGTGGCGGAACGGCTCAGGAACGCTATACATATGCCGGTGGTGATGACAAGAGTCTTGTAATGGTTGATGCAGATATGTCTCCTACCAGTACTTTTGGAGTTGCCCACCTGCTGGGCAATAGCTTAGGTATCTACGACATGAGCGGAAACGTTTGGGAATGGGTACAAGACTGGGACTTCACTGTCACTAACGGCATGAATTTAGGCAAAGACTATGTATGTACTACCAAGAAGAATGCAAGTACGGAGCATCTGATTCGTGGCGCAAGCTGGTGTGAGGGAAGTACCTCAAATACTTATTTGCAGCCACTTGGAGCCTCTCGTTATCCATGGACTTCAGCTGAGGCGAATGTCGGCTTCCGTGTGGTACTGCAATAATAAAAATGTAAGGAACTATGATGATGATAAAGACAAAGATAATATTGGCTTTGGCCTTGATGCCGGTGCTTGGTATGCTGACAGCATGCCAAGCCGATGACGCACAGCAGGATGAGGGACGTGTGCCCATAACCCTGTCAGATAATACCCTGACGGCTGTTTATACGCGCGCGGCTGCGGATACCACCCTTAATAAGGGCTATCTGGAATCGGGACAGAATGTCAAAGTCCTTGTCCGTAATCATGGGGCCACCGACTGGAGTGAATACACTTATACGGCTGGTGCCAACGGCACGATGCTGCTGCCGGACAATCCGCCTTACTATCCCCTGGACGGTACTCACGTGGACATCGTAGCCTGTCACCCCTCGTTCTCTGGCAATACCTTCACCGTAGCTACTGACCAGGCCTCCAATGCGGGCTATCTGGCCAGCGACCTGCTGATGGCCAGCATCGACAATCAGGAGAAGACCACCTCAACGGTCAACCTGCAGTTCGAACACAAGATGGCGAAGGTCATCGTCAACGTCTTTGCCAACACATCGACGGGCGTGACCGCCATCCAGAACGTCACCCTGCAGAACGTGAAGCCCTCCGTATCGGTCTATCCGAAGACGGGCGTCGTCAGTGCTGCCGACGGTACACCCACCGCCATCACACTGGTGAAGAACAGTACAGCGGATAACGCTGCCGGCGCGGCAGTCATCCCTGCACAGACCATCAGCGGTAACCTGCTGACCATCCAGACAAACCTTGGCATCGCTACCTACAGCGTCGATAGCAAAGAGTTCGAGGCCGGCAAGTCGTATGTGCTGACCATCAGCGTGAACCAGGCTGCCGTAGGTACCACCACCGAAATCAACAACTGGACCGCTACCGAAGGTGCCGTCGTCAAGACGGGCGATGACCGCGTGAAGATCTTTGTGGTAGGCGATGAACAGTGGCCAGACTGGCAATCCACCATTGTCATGATTAAGGTGGAGGGCGGTCCTTATTCGACACTTGCTGGTGTAACGGTGAACGGTACTATTTCCGACTTTTACATCTCACAGACAGAGGTTACCAACTTCCAGTGGTACACCATAACTGGTGTAGCACCGCCGTCAGGACAAACCGGTTATATGCTACGCTCTCATCCTATTGAGAAAGTATCGTATAATGATATCGTGTCAAATCAGTTCTTTACCAAGCTGAACAGCAAACTGGCCACTCAGTTAGACGGTATGGAGTTCAAACTGCCTACCGAGGCACAGTGGGAATATGCAGCCCGAGGAGGCAAGGCTCGTGAGACCTATTTATACGCTGGAAGTAATGCGCCTGGAAATGTATCATGGTATGATGGAAACAGTGGGGTTGATAACGTAAAACAGTCTCATCCAGTAGCTACCCGAGGTGCCAATAGTCTTGGTATCCACGACATGACTGGAAACGTATGGGAGATGTGCCGCGACAAATATCAGGAGGGCATCCCCACGACACAGAACAACTACGTCTGTACCACTGGTAGCAATCATGTATTTCGTGGTGGCGGCTGGGGAAGTAGCACCGACTGGCTTACACTGACACGCCGCTACTCATGGGCTGACAACGTTCAAACCTCTGCTGTTGGCTTCCGCATTGTGATGGAGTGACACTGCAGAGAATGACGAGGAGAATGAAGATAACTAAAAAACGATAGAGCTATGAAGAAAAAGAGCATACTGATTATGATGGCGATGACGGCAGTTCTGTCCGGCATGCTGACAGCATGCTCCAATGTCGACGAACTGCAACAGGCTGAAGAGCGTGTGCCCATCTCCCTGACGGGCACAACACGACTGAACGCCTTCACCACGCGTTCGGCTGCAAACACGGAACTCAATGACAACTTCATTGAGTCAGGACAGACCGTGATGGTGCGCATCAGTGAGGCAAACCAGCAGACATGGACGAACTATATCTATACGGCCGGAGCCAATGGCGTGCTGACAGCACCTGCTACACCGCCGTACTATCCCATGACCGATACGAATGTTGACATTGTTGCCTATAGTCCGTCGTTTGCCGAGGGTACGTTCAACATTCGTCTGGACCAATCGACAGACGAAGGCTACAAAGCCAGTGACCTGCTCTATGCCAAAAAACTCAATCAGGAAAAGACGGGTTCTGCCGTTCCCCTGCAGTTCGAGCACAAGATGGCCAAGGTGGTCATTACAGCCAGAGCCGGAGCAGGTGTCAGCACCATTCAGAGCATTACCCTCCACAGGGTTATGCCTACCGTGACTTTCGATCAGGTAACAGGCGATGTCTCGGATGCAACGGGCTCGTTGAGTAGCGTGATTATTGCCAAGGAAGAATCGGCCGATGCCGTTACCGGTGCTGCCCTGATTCCTGCACAGGCCATTGAGGGTAACCTGATTACTATAGTGACCAACAAGGGTACAGCTACCTACAGTGTAGATAGTAAGGTGTTTGCCGCAGGCAAGGTTTATAACCTGACGATTACCGTTAGCCGCGCTGCCGTGGGTGCCACCACTGCCGTGAACGGATGGACTGACACCGAGAGTGCGGTCATCGATATGAATGGCAATTCCAAGCAGTTCGTCGTGCGTAACGATTGGGGCTGGTATCGCTTCATGATGATTTACGTGGAGGGCGGTCCTTATTCGACGTTAGGAGGCAAGACTGTCACTGGCACGCTGTCGGACTTCTACATCGAGCAGACAGAAACGACCATCGGCTCCTGGTGGATGATGAACGAATTGCAAACTCCTGAAGGTCAGCTCAATGTGGCAGCAACATATCCCGTTACGATGGTGACATGGGACGATGCCATCAGCTATGTCAACAAGTTGAATACCTACTTCGCTGACCAGTTGGGCGGCATGCATTTCAAACTGCCGTCGGAAGCCCAGTGGGAGTATGCTGCCCGTGGCGGAAAGGCCCGCGAGACCTACACCTATGCAGGAGGTAATGACAAGAGTTTGGTAATGATTAGCAAAGACAATCATAACACCACCATGCCCGTGGGCTCACTGATGTCCAATAGCTTAGGTCTCGTGGACATGACCGGTAACGTGTGGGAATTTGTGCAAGACTGGTATTCCACGATTTCCAATAACGCCAATCTGGGTAAGGACTATGTGCGCTCCAGCAAACCGAATTCAAATTCACAGCGTCTGGTAGTTGGTGCCAGCTATAGGGAGGGAGATAACAATGATTCGCAATATCTGCCTCTCGGTGCAGCGCGCTTTGAGTGGTCCGGTGCCCTGCAGTTTGTAGGCTTCCGTGTGGCGCTGCAATAAATAATGAAGAAAGGATTGATGACGATGAAGACGATGAAGAACATATTAGCGATGGCTCTGCTGCCTGTGCTGGGAGCACTGACAGCCTGCTCTGTTGACGACGAGCAGATGGACAACCGTGTGCCCATCACCTTGTCGGGGACAACGCTGACCATCACCGAGACACGAGCAAATGCCGATACTGCCCTGAACAAGGACTATATTGAAGTTGGACAGACGGTGAAGGTAAGCGTCAGGAACACGGGCTCTAACTCGTGGACAGACTACGCCTATATGGCTGCTGCCGGAGGTGAACTGACACCGCCGACAACGCCGCCGTTCTATCCCATCAACGGCGCTCACGTCGATATCGTTGCCTACAGTCCCTCTACTGCCACTTCTACATTCTCGGTGCTGCCCGACCAGACCTCCAATAACAGTTTTATGGCCAGCGACCTGGTATATGCCAACGCACTGGACCAGGAAAAGAGCACCACCGCCATCCCCTTGCAGTTCGAACATAAGATGTCGAAAATCGTGGTCAACGTGACGGCAGGCAGTGGCGTGAGCGAGATACAGTCGGTGACGCTGCTTAACATCTATCCTGATGTGACGTTCAATCCTGCTACGGGTGCTGTTGGCTCTGCTACTGGCACCAAGACACCTATTATCATCGTCAATAACAACCACACGGCAGCCGTCGTTGGCGCTGCTGCCATTCCCAGCCAGACGCTTATCGGCAACATGCTGGCCATCGTGACTGACATTGGTACTGCCACTTACGCCATCGACAGCAAGACCTTTGAGGCCGGCAGGGTATATAGGCTGAACATCAGTGTAGGACGTGCTCAGGTGAATACCACCACCCAGATTACGGGATGGACAGAAGGCGGCGTGCTGAGCTATCATAACACCGGCAGTCCCTTCCTCACCTTCACCGTCAATGGCGTGTCGTTCAATATGATCTTCGTGGAGGGCGGTGCCTATTCGATGAAATATATAAACACAAAGATTTCGGACTGGAAGCAAGATAATGAGGTTACGCTGACTGGCACATTGAGCGATTACTACATCCAACAGACTGAGTGTACCAATGCAGTGTATAAGGCTGTTATGGGAAGTATTCCGTCTGTTAGTGATTATGTAGCCGATCACTTTCCTGTAAATGGAGTGACATGGGCGGGAGTCACTGCAGCATCCACTGGTTTCATTGACCGTCTGAATGAACTTGTGGCTGACCAATTGCCGGCAGGCATGAAGTTCAAGCTGCCCTCAGAGGCACAGTGGCAGTTTGCCGCACAAGGCGGTAATAAGAGATATTACCACGGTACTGAATATACTTACGATTATCCAGGCGCAGGCACTGCAGAATTTGTTGCTGTCTATGGCAAGACGTCTCTTTGGTGGGTGGCCTGGAAGGGACCCAACGAACTCGGTCTCTACGATATGTCGGGTAATGTCTGGGAACTGTGTCAAGACAATTACACCATCCAGACGTCTGGCGACAAAGGCCATGACTATGTAGATACCTCGAGCAGTTCCTATCGTGCGGTACGTGGCGGGTGTTTTAGCAATAATATAGAGTGGATGAAAATAGGCACAAGAGGTTTCCTACAGCCTACGGATGACTGGACTGCTGCTTTAGGCTTCCGCCTCGCCTGCAATAAGTGAAGAAGACAATAGAAACTTAAAAACGAGAGATACGATGAAGACGAAAAACATACTGGCTTTAGCCCTGCTGCCCGCACTGACAATGCTGGCAACGGCGTGCTCAAGTGATGATGCGCAGTTGCAGGACAACCGCGTGCCCATCACCCTGACGGCCAGTACGCTGACTGTCGGTGAGACGCGAACAGCTGCCGATACCGCACTGAACAAGGGATATCTTGAAAACGGGCAGGCAGTACGGGTACGTGTCAGGAAGACTGGCGGCACAGATAACGACTGGGCCGACTACACCTATACAGCCGGCGCTAACGGTGAGATGACTGCTCCCGCCACGCCGCCGTTCTATCCCATTGACAATACCCATGTCGATATCGTGGCTTACAGTCCTTCGTTTGCCAATAGCACGTTCACGGTGCTGTCTGACCAGACCACCGATGAGAGCTATCTGGCCAGTGACCTCGTCTTTGCCAGCGCATCGAATCAGGCGAAGAGTGCCACCGCTGTTCCCCTGCAGTTCGAGCATAAGATGGCAAAGATCGTGGTGGAAGCTTTGGGCAACGCCGCCAGCGGCGTTACCACCATCAACAGCATCACCCTGCACACGGTACGTCCGCAGGTGTCGTTCAACACCAATACAGGCGTTGTCAGCACAGCAGAGGGTGATGTCGTCAGCATCAAGCTCGTCAAGGATGGTGAGGAAGGGGCTGCTGCCGGTGCTGCCGCCATTCCCGGACAGACCATCAGCGGCGACCTGCTGACCATCGAGACCAACCTCGGCACAGCCACCTACAGCGTGGATAGCAAGACCTTTATGGCTGGCAAGGTATATAAGATGCGTATCACCGTGACTCGTGCCCAGGTGAACACCACTACCAAAATTACAGACTGGACAACAACCGGGAATGTGAACCTTTACTCATCAGGCGGCGATCCGTTCAAGCTGATTACCCTGACCAATAACGGCAAGTCAATTACGCTCGTTATGGTTCTGGTCAAGGGTGGCAGCTATACCAAGTTCCGCGACAAGACCAACGTCACCGGTACCCTGACGGACTACTACATCCAGCAGACAGAAGTAAACAACAAGCAGTGGTACTGCGTGATGGGCTATAAACCCACTATACAATATGCGGGATGCGATGGAGACGCCTATCCGGTTGCAGGTATTTCCTATAATGAGGTCACGACTGCCAATACGGGCTTCTTAGCCAGACTGAACAGCCTGACAAGCAGCCAGCTGGAAGGCCGCAAGTTCAAACTACCTACCGAGGTGCAGTGGGAGTTTGCTGCCCGTGGCGGTACTCATAGCCGTGGATATATATTCGCAGGCAGCGATTATTATAATGCTGTGTCCTGGAACGCAGAAAATAGCGGAGGAGTGACGCATCCCACCGGCCAGCTTGGTGCCAATGAGCTTGGAATCTACGATATGACAGGCAACGTGCAGGAATATTGTTCGGACTACTATACCGCGACACCTCCCACCGCACTGGGTACGGACTATAAGGGTCCGGCAGCGGGCACGACGATTGTGGCACGTGGAGGCAACATTACTTCCGATCTCACCACAATACTTCCACTCTCAGCTGCAGGTAATGTCTGTTATGGCAACGCAGGTTATGCCTTAGACCACCAAGGCTCCGGCAAAGGCTTTCGCCTTGTGCTGCAATAAATAGAAATGTACAATCAATATTTGCAAGTGTATGAAAATGAAGAATATCTTAGCTCTGGCTCTGCTGCCTACAATGACAGCCATGCTGACGGCATGCTCCAACGATGATGCCCAGCAAGCCAACGAGCGTGTGCCCATCAGTCTGTCGGCTACGACACTGACGGCCACTGAGACACGTGCAAATGCTGACACTACCTTGAACAAGACATACCTTGGGAATGGACAGGCTGTGAGGGTGCGCGTCAGTAATACTGGCGTGGGCTCATATACCGACTATACTTATACAGCTGAAGCCAATGGTATGCTGACGGCTCCCGCGACACCGCCATTCTATCCTATCGACAATACCCGTGTTGATATCGTGGCATACAGCCCGTCGTTCGCCAGTAGTACGTTCACCATTATGAACGACCAGACGAACAACGATAACTATGTGGCCAGCGATCTCATTTTCGCCAGCGTGTCGAATCAGGAAAAGACCACAGCCACCGTACCCCTGCAGTTCGAACATAAGATGGCAAAGGTCGTGGTGGAAGCTCTGGCCAATACCGCCAGTGGCGTTACCACCATCAACAGCATCACCCTGCACAGGGTGCGTCCCTCGGTATCGTTTAATACCAGTACCGGTGTCGTCGGCTCGGCCGATGGCAGTATGGTCAGCGTCAAACTCGTCAAGAATAGTAACGAAGGGGCTGCCTACGGTACGGCAGCCATTCCCGGACAGACCATCACCGGCAATCTGCTGACCATCGAGACCAACCTCGGCACGGCTACTTATGCCGTCGATAGCAAGACATTCTCCGCCGGGAAGGTCTATAAGATGCGCCTTACCGTGACCCGTGAACAGGTGAATTCCGTGACTCAGATTTCGGGCTGGACAGAGAATGGGGATGTGAACCTTTACTCCTCGGGCGGCGATCCGTTCAAGCTGATTACCCTGACCAATAACGGCAAGACGGTCACGTTCGTCATGGTTTACGTGAAGGGTGGCAGCTACACCAAATTCCGCGACAAGACCAACGTCACCGGTACCCTGACCGACTACTATATCCAGCAGACAGAAGTCAACAACAAGCAGTGGTACGCCGTGATGGGCTCTTTACCTCCTAATGAATTAGCAGGATGCACCGGTGAACAATATCCGGTAGCAGCTATTTCCTATACAGATATTACTGCTGCCAGTACAGGCTTCCTGGCAAGACTGAACAACTTGGCAGGCAGTCAACTGGAAGGCCGCAAGTTCAAATTGCCCACCGAGGCACAATGGGAATTCGCCGCCCGCGGCGGTACGCATAGCCGGAACTATATCTATGCCGGTAGTGACTATGCCGATGCCGTGGCTTGGCATGTTAATAATTCAGCCTCTGAAATGATATACCCCATAGCCAAGCTTGGTGCCAATGAGTTAGGACTCTACGATATGTCGGGCAATGTGCAGGAATATTGTTCGGACTACTATACCGCGACACCTCCCACCGCACAGGGTACAGACTATAGTGGACCTGCCACAGGTTCCGAGGTCGTAGCACGAGGCCGAAACAGGGACTCTGACCCCGCTACCATCTTGCGTCTCTCAGATCCTGACAATGTCATGGTTATAAACTTCTCACATGTAGGAAATCGTAAGGGGTTCCGCCTTGCACTGCAATAAAAAAGAAACAATACATTAAAACGCGTAATACGATGAAGACGAAAAATATACTGGCTTTAGCCCTGCTGCCCGCACTGACGATACTGGCAACGGCATGCTCTAACGACGATGCACAGACGGCTGACAACCGTGTGCCCATCGTCCTGTCAGCCAATACACTGACTGTCAGCGAGACACGAACTGCTGCAGATACCGCCTTGAACAATGCATACCTTGTGAATGGAAAGGCTGTGAGAGTTCGTGTGAGCAACACGGGTGTTGGCTCATATACTGACTACACCTATACGGCCGGAGCCAACGGTGTGCTGGAAGCACCTGCCGCACCGCCGTACTATCCCATTGACAATACGAATATCGATATCGTAGCCTACTGCCCCTCGTTCGCAGGCAGCACCTTCACCATAGAGAGCGACCAGACCAACAACGACAACTATGTGGCCAGCGACCTGCTGTTTGCCAGTAAGACCAATATTGAAAAGACCACCTCCACCGTACCCTTGCAGTTTGAGCACAAGATGGCCAAGATCGTGGTGGAAGTCCTGGCCGACACCCCCAGCGGCGTTACCACCATCAACAACATTACGCTACACAAGGTACGTCCCACGGTGTCGTTCAATACCAATACCGGCAACGTCAGTTCGGCTGAAGGCGATATAATTAGCGTTAAGCTCGTCAAGAACGGTAATGAAGGAGCGGCTGCCGGTGCGGCTGCCATTCCCGGACAGACCATCGGCGGTAACCTGCTGACCATCGAGACAAACCTCGGCACAGCTACCTACAGCGTGGACAGCAAGACTTTTATGGCTGGTAAAGTCTATAAGATGCGTATCACCGTGACTCGTGCTCAGGTAGGAACCACCACCCAAATCACGAACTGGACGGAGAGCGCTGGTGTGAGCATCTACTCATCAGGCGGTGACCCGTTTAAACTGATTACCCTGACCAATAACGGCAAATCTGTCACGTTCATCATGGTTTATGTAAAAGGTGGCAGCTATACTAAGTTCCGCGACAAGACCAACGTCACAGGCACCCTGACGGACTACTACATCCAGCAGACAGAAGTCAACAACAAGCAGTGGTACGCCGTGATGGGTAGTACGCCTGCAAACCAATCCAACAGTGGTGACTCTTATCCCGTAGGATGTACTTCCTATGCTGACATCACTACAGCCAATACCGGTTTCTTAGCCAAGCTGAACAACCTGACAAGCAGTCAACTGGAAGGCCGGAAGTTCAAATTGCCCACCGAAGCCCAGTGGGAGTTCGCCGCCCGCGGCGGTACGCATAGCCGAAATTACCTTTACGCCGGTAGTAACTACTATAGTGCAGTGGCTTGGAACGGTGAAAACAGTAAAGAAAACAATGTAGCTGTGGCACACCCCTGCGGACAACTCGGAGCCAATGAGTTAGGACTCTACGATATGTCGGGTAACGTCCAAGAATACTGCTCCGACTGGTATAGCGCTACAGTACCAACGACACAGGGTACGGACTATAAGGGGCCGACGACGGGAACGCAGATAGTAGCACGAGGCAGAAACTTTGGTGACACAAGCACCGAAGATCTTAAACTGTCTTCTGCGAATAATGCCCGTTCATATGACACAACCCATACTGGCGCCGGAAAGGGTTTCCGCTTGGTACTGCAATAAAGAAAGTAAGAACTTAAAACGAAATACTACTTATGAAGACTAAGGATATATTAGCAATGGCCCTGCTGCCCGTGTTTGGCGCGTTGGCGGCATGCTCCAACGATGATGCTAAGACGGCAGACAACCATGTGCCCATCACCCTGACGGCCAGTACACTGACCATCGAGGAGACACGAGCGGCGGCCGACACCGCTCTGAACAAGGGATACCTTGAGAGCGGGCAGGCGGTAAGGGTGCGCGTCAGGAATACAGGTAGTACCGGTTCGTGGACAGACTACGCATATACCTCCGGAGCCAACGGCGTGCTGACAGCCCCGGCCACACCGCCGTTCTACCCGATCAACAACGTTAACGTCGATATCGCAGCTTTCTGCCCTTATGCTGCCGGCGAGACCTTCACCATACACGCTGACCAGACCAGCCCTGAGGACTATCTGGCCAGCGACCTGCTTTTTGCCAGCGTATCGAATCAGGAGAAAACCGCGACTGCTGTGCCCCTGCAGTTTGAGCACAAGATGGCCAAGGTAATCATCACTGCCACAGCAGGTTCTGGTGTCAATACCATCGAAGAGGTGACCTTGCATAAGGTGCTGCCCAGTGTGGCATTCAACCAGAGCACAGGTGAGGTCAGTACCGCCATTGGCAATGAGACAGATGTCATCCTCGTCAAGGAGAATAATACTTCCGCTGTTGCCGGTGCTGCCGTCATTCCGGCACAGGCCATTAACGGAGATATTCTGACCATCAAGACCGATCAGGGCACTGCCACCTACTCCGTCAGTAGTAAGGTGTTCACGGCGGGTAGGGTATATAAGCTGACCATTTCGGTAAGTAAGACGTCGGTGAATACCACCACCGCTATCACCAACTGGACAGACACCGAGGGCGTCGTCATCAAAACGGGTGATGACAATATGAAGATGTTTTTCCTGGAGAGTGCCGGTTATCTATCGCATAGAACAGCCTTTATCATGATTAAAGTGGAGGGCGGCACCTATTCGACGTTCGGTGGCGTAGCGGTTAACGGAACCATCTCCGACTTCTACATCGGCCAAACGGAAGTCACCAACTTTATGTGGTGGCAAATTATGGATAACACCAGACCTTCGGGACAAAAGAATGACGCAAATTCCTATCCCGTCGCCATGATTACTTATGCACAAATACAAACATTCATAAGCCGCTTAAATACTAAGTTGGCTGACCAGTTAGACGGTATGCATTTCAAGTTGCCGTCAGATGCCCAGTGGGAGTATGCTGCGCGTAGTGGAAAGTATCACGACACTTATATCTATGCAGGCAGTAATACACTTAACTATTGTTCATGGAATAAGAACAACAGTAATAATACTACACATCCTGTAGCCTATGACAGAGCATGTAACAATTTAGGCATATATGACATGAGCGGAAATTTGTGGGAATATTGCGAAGACTATGGTTCCTCAAGCATTCCCACGACACAAAACGATTATGTCAACACAACGCCAAGTGCGTATAGGATAATTCGAGGAGGGTGTTATAGTGCTTCTCAAGATGCCTATCATTCAGTTTCATACCGACATAATTTGGATGTAAACGCTGTAGCAAAGGATAATGTCGGCTTCCGTCTGGTACTGCAATAAGGAGAAGTAAAAGAAAAGACTAAAAACGAACTATATGATGAAGACGAAGAATATATTAGCGATGGCTCTGCTGCCCGCACTGACAATGCTGGCAACGGCATGCTCTAACGATGACGCACAGACGGCTGATAACCGTGTGCCCATCACCTTGACTGGGACGACATTGACTGTCGAGGAGACACGAGCAGCGGCTGGCAGCGACTTGAACGATGGATACATCGAGGCTGGACAGACCGTCAAGGTGCTCGTTCGGAATACGAACAGTACTGGCTCATGGGCTGAATATGCCTACGTGGCAGCAGCTAACGGTGTGCTGACACCCCCAGCCACACCGCCTTACTATCCGTTAGACAATACCAACGTTGACATCGTGGCCTATAGTCCCTCAACAGCCTCTTCTACGTTTGCGGTGCTGACCGACCAAACCACCAATGACAGCTATATGGCCAGTGACTTGGTGTATGCCAGTGCTACAAACAAGGCGAAGAGCACGACTGCCGTTCCCCTGCAGTTCGAGCATAAGATGGCGAAGATTGTGGTCAACGTAACAGCAGGCGACGGAGTGGGTGTGATACAATCCGTTAGACTGGCAAGCGTCTATACTCAAGTGCCATTCGACCCCTCTACGGGTGTTATCGGATCGGCTACAGGTTCCCAGACTCCTATTACCATCGTTAATAACAACACCACGGCTACAGCCAGTGGTGCTGCAGTTATTCCTGGACAGACGGTCGTTGGTGACCTGCTGACAGTTGTGACGAATATTGGTACTGCTACCTATGCCGTCGAAAGCAAGACCTTTACGGCAGGTAATGTCTATATATTGAACATCCGCGTGGGACGCACTTCGATTGGCGCAACCACCTCGATTACGAACTGGACTGGCAGTGGTACCGTCAATGTGTGGCCGTCAGATGATACCGCACGTACCTTTATGGTTAAAGACGATATTGGCTCTTACACTTTCACTATGATTAAGGTGGAGGGTGGACCTTTTACAACCTACGGCGGCAAGACAGTGTCGGGCGAGGTATCGGACTTCTATATCGGACAGTTAGAGGTATGCTGGGGCTTCTGGTGGGTAGTTATGCACACCATCCCCTCGCTTTCGGTAGAAAGTCATCGGGCGTCTTCCACGTACCCTGTCATGGGAATGAGTTATAGTGATATCGTCGGTTCGAATGGCTTCTTGGAGAAACTCAATGCTCAGCTCGCTGACCAGACGGACGGCATGACGTTCAAGTTGCCTACCGACATCCAATGGGAGTATGCCGCCCGAGGCGGAAAGAACAGGGAGAACTACCTCTACTCCGGTGGTGATGATCCTAGTATGGTTGTTAATTATATAGTGACACAGGGAAAGGCTGGCTTCCCTGTCCCCTGTGCTACAAAGTATGCCAATAGTTTAGGTATCTCTGATATGAGTGGCAATGCATGGGAATGGGTATCTGACCGCTATTGGTCTGTGACTCCGGGCATGGTTATTCCCAAGGATTATGAAGGACCGACGGGAGCCGCTGCTACAGGACGTCTGCTGCGTGGTGGAGGATGGAATGTCACATTGACAGATACCAGTGATGACGTTGATGACAGAGTTCCTTTCCTGAGAGTGTACGCACGCTTTAACTGGGGTGACAATGCACATGAGGCCGTCGGCTTCCGCCTGGTACTGCAATAAGGAGAAGTAAAAGAAAAGACTTAAAACGAACTATATGATGAAGACGAAGAATATATTAGCGATGGCCCTGCTGCCGGCACTTGGTGTACTGACAGCATGTTCAAGTGACGACGCGCAGACCGCAGACCGTGTGCCCATCACCCTGTCAGCCTCGACGTTGACGGTCAGTGAGACACGTGCTGCGGCCGATACTGCCCTTAACAAGGAGTATCTGGAAGTGGGACAGACGGTGAAGGTGCGCGTTAGCAATACTGGAGCTAACACATGGTCGGATTATTCCTTCGATGCGGGTGCTAATGGTGTGATGACTACTACCGACATTCCGCCCTTCTATCCGATGGACAACACCCACGTTG
>Ga0265301_10001769_pt1 | contig 27021 bp, 61 predicted proteins | sample AusTroGonzalo_MG_2_FD_193488 | JGI IMG/M metagenome (GOLD analysis project Ga0265301, IMG submission 193488) | Bovine rumen microbial communities from tropical cattle in Woodstock, Queensland, Australia - Gonzalo_04 | ecosystem: Host-associated > Mammals > Digestive system > Stomach > Rumen ... | reverse complement strand
CCATAGCTACACCAGCACGCATTTTAGAATAACCAAACTATGCACCCTGTAAATATTGACCCTAATAATCTTTAATATTAAATACAGTAGTGGGAAGAATTTCAAAATCAAAAGTTAACCCTGTACGAGAAAAACGACTATTGATTAAGAAACGGATCCAAGTATCATATCCATTAAGATAAGTACGCATTATACTCTCTAGACGCTTAATAACATATGCTAAAGAAGAGCTATTTTCTGCATTAAATAATAATTCGCTAGTGCCTAATGCATCCCACGCATTATTTGCATACTTCTCCAATCTATTGTTGGCCTAAGAAGCAGCAGAAGTATCCTATAAATTTTCTAAAGTTGTTTCACCAAAAGTAGTTAAAACATCAACTGTATCTAGATCTTGTAACATTCCAGCTACCCCTTGATGAATTTCAGCGACTTCATCTAATTCAAATACTAAATGCCCATCAGAATCTATTGGCATCCGTTGAATTAATAATTTATATAACTCATTTTCATCACGCTTTTCTTCTCTTCCAACCGCATCTTTTAATTTTGCTAATTCTGGAATTGCCGCGACTAGTAATGGAGTGCTATCTTCAGCAAAACAAAATGTTACGCCGCCTGCACTCGCAGGAACCATAACCCAAGGGTCTGCTAATCGACCGACCTTCCATTCGCGCCAAGCCTTCTAAATTGGTTCAGGAAAATTCAATATCGCGGCATCACGCTATCCATCATCAGTATAGCTAGTAATAAAATACTAAATATTAAATTCTAAAATATTTAAATTATTAAAATCTTTAAAACGAGTGCGACAATATTCTGCAGGAAGATCCTATACTACAACCTTAGAGCCATTCTCCTATAAAATACCATAATATATGCCCGCCTTTAACCACTCTCTCGTAATACGAGAAAGTGTATTTTTAATATCAAGTGATTCTACAAAAGCACAAGCATTATAAAAGGCTTTAATAATCTAAGCTTTAGAACCTTTACCACTTTCATAAATAGGTGTTACTATTGTATCATATAATGGTAAAGCCGCTAAAAAATCTATATTATTACGATATCGTGCATTAGTTCTATAATAATAACGCGATAATTCTCGTAAAGCAGAAACCTCACCAGAGCGAATTATACTTTCAATTTCTTCTAAGGTGAAATCTCTATCCATTACACCATTATATCTACGTCCGCCCCAACGAGAGGTGCGTTCTCGAGAATCTTTAGGAACATAATCAATCCTATAATTTGCTTTTTTAAACATTGCAGCAAAATCTTTACTCATAAAATTCACCTCCTATTTTTAGGAGTGAAGAAGCCAAAAGAACCAATGTTCTTTTTTTTCTTTTTAAAAATTTCTTTATCTTCATAATATTTAACTCTATATAAAGCATACTCAAGCGCGCTAAATCTATCCTTCTCTACTGATTTAGATATTCTTTCAACTTTATATTTATTCTCAATTCCAGTTGGCTTTAATCTTAAATTATTAAGCTCATCCATAAGACGTGAAGTCATTTCATACGGTAATAAAAATACTCGTCTATCATACGCCGTCATCTTCTACCCTTTCTTAGTTTGCATTAATTTATCCTTAACAATTCTTTCATGCGCCAAGAAAGCTGTTGATCCATTATTTATTGCGGCAAGAAATGCTGCATTAATAGCATCTTCATTGCTTGCACCTGCCTTAATATCATAAATAATAGCATTAAAACGAGGTTCTGGCTCACTCTATTCCTTCTTTAATTCTGGAGGCAAATGATTCTCATCATTAAAGGTGAAATATGCTGGAAAAGATTCGCCTGTTCGCGCATCAAATGAAGGCAGAACCATAGCATCCATTAAACCAATGCCGGGTCCGTTACCATCAATTACAATTTCGCGTGGATTATACAAATCAATCAATTTCTTTAAACGTGGCGCTTGCTCAGTAATATAGTTAGCGCCATGTATAACCTCAGTATAGACCACATTTTTCTTGAAACGCTATGCCCCGGGTAATATCTTAATGACCATAATAGCTGTATTCGCGCTATAACGACCAACGTCGCATCCAATTAGGTACCATGCATTTGGACTTTGAGGTGATGCAACTGCTTGCCGCTCACACTTCAATAAGCTACGATGTTTATTAAGTCTACGAGAATCTAACCACGCATCTGCACTATTACCGGTCCATATTGAAAGATTTTCGCGCGCGAATGAATCCTCACTAACATTATTAGAATAACGTTGATCTAGCATCGTCTCCTTATCAACCAATCCATAATGAAGTGGAATTTCATATGAAAGGCCCCAACAGAAATAGGAGTTCGGGCGTAATACAACATTAACAGCAATCTCAATCAATCTCTAATACATATATACGGTTCTATCAGACGCAGTAGTAATAAAGGTCTATGGAGAAGAAGGCTCATTAGGATTGATAGTCCCATCTGGTTCTAGGCGCTTAACATTTAATTGCGGCCATAGTACTTCAGTATAAGCCTCTTCGCTAATTAAAGCAGCTTCTTCGAGAATAGCTGCAGTTGCGCGCAATCCTCTAGAAGTATCTTTAGAAACAACTGTAATTTGGCTGCCATTTTTAAAATATAACTCATAGTAGTTGGTACTAGATTTTACGCCTGTCTTACCATCATCCGCGCGCGTAGTCAATTCCTTCTCAAGCAAGGGCCAATGACGGAAGAATTGTGCAAACTTATCTTTTGCAATATTAATAACCGTGCCCTTTGTTTCAGACGCAATCATTATTGAGGAATTAGGCAATAGAACCGCACGGACTAGGGCGCATAAATAAGCCGTGAAAGATTTGGATGTAGCACGTGTTGCTGTCCAGAAATGGTAACGATAACGCATACTCGCGCGCAAGGCAATTCTCTAATAAGGCAATAAATGAAAATGTTTTGCATCTTCTTCCAACTATATACAATCTAAGAATAAGTCTGGATACAGAATCCAAAGATTCAAATATTTCGTAAATAATTCTTGATTTGCATCTAGGAATTCACGTGTTAACGTCACACCTTTCTCAATAGGTATTCCATCACGCGTCATTACTTCTACAAATTCACTCATCCATATCAGCTCCTTGCGTTAATTCGGCCGCAAGTTCATCATTACCTTCATAATCAATATCTGCCATTTCATCAAAATCTACTTTTTCATTCTCAATTTCTTCCAGACGTGCAGTCATATTATATCTTGCTCTCTTATCTTCAACCTGTTCGGCAAAATTACCCTCATTAAGCACAAGGCGCTTTAAGTAATTCTAAATATTTTCCATCATGAAGTCAATCGAATCTTGAGGCTCTGTATGCCATTTTGGATGCCATCCCTTTTTGCCATAATATACCATAAGCTCTCCAACTGACTCGAAGTCTGCCGCAGACTTGGCATTTCCAGCGGTAAAGTTATACGTCTTAACAATATTGTCTGCTGCATCCATCAACTTTTTAACATCCATACCAGCACGCAATCCTTCCTTAATATGCAACTAAATTTCACAGAAATCACGTGCTTTTTCTTGCAAAATTGGCGTCGATACATTTTGAGTAGCAACAATATTATTATAAAAATTATCAAGCCATAGTAGTTGTTCTGGTTTGTAGGCACCAGACCATATCTTTCTTAATTTTTTAAGACGAGCTTCTCCTAGCGCCTAAATCTCGTCATCAATTGTGCCTTCAAGCTGTGCCTGTCTCCATCTCTCATTTTCATCTGCCCATCTTAAAGGTTCATAATGCTCATCATACAGTAGATTGAAATATGCTGTTAAAGTATGATCCTTATGCTGAGCATAAAGTTGCGTCCACTTATTAAGGTCGAATGGAAGGTCAAGCCACCTCATCAACCTATCAACTTCGCCCAAATTATCCTACTTAGTCATGGCTTCGAGACATGGAGTGCAAATATAGCAGACGCCGCCCGGAAAAAATTTGGAGGGGGTATGTTGAAAAAATTCTTGCGGCTGTTCGCGCTTACACTTTAAACAGCGTCGGGTCTTTTTTTCTGAGGTCTCCATCCTTATTCACCACCCCTCTCTTGATACGGTTTTTGCGATCACATTCTTTGCATGTACTCGAAAGCTTATCCTTTCGTGCATTATTCTTACTAAAGAAAATTGGATCAGCTGGTAATAGTTGGCCGCAATGGATACATTTCTTACATTGTTCTTTTGGTGTGTCTTGTTTTAGACGCAACATTTTTGCAACTTGTGCAACGCGCTTTGGCACCTCATTACTCACAATAGAAACGAGATAGTTAGGTGAATACTCAACCGCATATTTCGCGCACATTTCTTCTAAAATATCCTCATACGCCATCCCCTATTTCCTCAATTCAATAAGGAATAGTCGCAACTCACTAAATCCGCACAATGATACATAACGATCGAAATCCCAAAGAAGAGTGCGCCCATATGTATTCAACTTCTCCTTCAGCGCATCATATAATACATAATAATAATTGATAAGGGCGCGAACATGCTTGTAGTTCTCCCAATCAAAATGATGCTCACACACAATCCACTTTATCATACCATCTTCTCTTACCTCATAATCCTTAATATCTTTGGAAACGCGTGAGGTATAGGAATGAGTTACACGATATTGCCAATCTTCAGGTGTAATCCAATAAAAGGAATCGCCCGACCAATCATAAAATTGGGGTTTGGGATGATCTAAATTTTGGAAATGGATAGTTGGTTTTGCGCTATCTTTCAAATAATACTAATGCTTCCTAATATCAATGAGGTTATGTTTGAGTTGATAAACGCGATAGGAGTCTGTAACGAGAGTATCATTTTCGTTTGGGGCAACTTTGCCTTGTGCGATATCTAACATGCGCTGCCACCTATCAATAATCTCCCATTGCTCCTGCATGCCTGGAACATCAGAGTCTCCGGGATCTATCATTTCACCAGTTTTTTTATCGTATTTAGGCTTCTTGATACAGGGTTTGGGTACAGTATACGCATCACGCTTATATGCGCTCCTCAATTGCTATTCATCAAACCCAGGTACCTCCATCATTTCCTCTAATGACTAAACCTTATCATCTTTAGTTTTATAGGATTTGTAGCGTTTGGTGTCATGATCTGTAGTTTCATTACGCTAAATACTATTCATCCCGTTCTCATCTTTGCCATATAAAATATAGCTAGCCATTTGCTCTAGTTCAGTTGGAGTAGGATCTGTCTCCAATGTATCTAATATATCTTTAACTGCGGTGAGCCTATCAGTATCACGCACAATTGAAAAATCGAGTGAGTATTTTTTTCTCATACTTCCACCTCCTTTCTATTATTATAGCATGTTGGAAATTAATTTGTCAAATATTTGAAAATAAAAAATTGGTGGAATGTGGGTACGACCCCCTAGTCAGAGCAAGTGGTCGTGGGGTTTTTCCCGAAAATATCCCCCGTAGCCCTTGTTTTTCAATAATATAAAAAAAGCTGAAAAAAAGCTGAAAAAAACCAAAAAACACTTGTATTTAGCTGTTGTCTATGCTATATTATAGGTGGTCGGTACAAAGACCCTCGCATTGAGACCTTGCGCGAGGGACCACCGATCGGCGGCAAGGCTGTACCCTCTGGGGGAAGACGGAAAAGTGAATGTGGACAGAGGCGGGTCCAATCAACTCGCACGGACGGCACAAGCAAAAAGCTACAAAACGACAAAAACAGACAGGAGGACAAAACAATGACGAAAGCTGAAAAGATCGCGGCGATCCGCGAGTTCAACAACCGCATCCGCGAGGAGCAGACCAAAGGATCCACCGGAGCCAAAGGAAAGTGGATCGACTTCATGGCTCGCGACTTTCTGATGAAGAAAGGCGTCAGCTCCGCTGACGACGTCCGCTGCCGCTCCGCCGAGAAGACCGACTTCCGGCTCTTCTACGACGGTCGCTACCACGACGGCGAGTCCAAGACTGGGGCTGGGTCCTGGAAGTTCGACAAGCCCGATTGGACCGAGGACGACATCTTCCCGACCATCGACCTCTTCGTGATCGCGGCTGAGACGGAGTTCCTCACCGAGGAGAACTTCATGGATCAGCTCTGGGTCTGCACCAGAGAACAGTACATCGCGATGCTGACTTATACCGGACGGAATGGGATCAGCTCCTCGCTCCACTACGACGCGAAGCATGGTCTGATGAAGATCCAGCCGTACGTCACGAAAGTGGTCGACAAGAAGTACAACAAAGTCCGGTTCGCTTACGCGAGGCTGAACAAGTTCTACGACTTCGTCGAACAGAACGACCTGCCGACCCTCCGGGAGTTCCGGGACAGGGTGAGGGGATAACCCTCACCCTCCTCCGTGAGGACCGCACGACCTACAAACGAAGGAGGCAACAACAATGAACGATGTTATCACGAACACACGCATCAAGGTCCGGTCGGTCGAGACCGGCCGGGTCTACGACGCTCAGTATGTCGTGGAGCGTCCCTTGGGACAGTTCGGCATGGTTTCCGCATGGATGCTCATCATGACCGAGCATGGTGTCTTCCTGGAGGCTTATAAGCCGACGGTAACCGAGGCGATCGGTCGCCTGAGGGAGCGCCTCGCAGGAAAATGGGAGAGGGCATAAGCCCTCCCCGGAGCGCTAAATACGAAGGAGGAAAGACAATGACCCGCGCCTACAAAAAGTCCGCTTCCACTCCTCAGCCGAAGGGCATCTGGCCATTCCGGCACACGAACCATCGCGGCCTCCGCAAGCGCATGGACCGCCGTGACCGCCGTCGCCTGAACCGCTTCGCCCTCACCGACTGAGGGCGAAGCACGACCGAAAATTGAAGGAGGATGAATACCATGAAAAAAACTTACATCGTCAGCATTCAGGGGACACCGGAGACCGCCGAACGTGCGGTCAAGCTTCTGGATCGGGTCTTCCGGTGGAGGTACAACGTCTACGGCGTGTACCGCGAGCGGAGCTCCTACGACGCCGTCGTTGACACCCTGACCATTGACGTCCTGCTGACCGCTGATTGGGGCGATAGCCCGCAGATGCAGTACTTGTTCCCCGAGTACACGATCGACGGCATCTGCCGGACATGGTACCGCCTGATGAACCACGAACACGCTCTGGACGACGTGGTCGTCGGTCACATGGTAGAAACACAGGGAAGGGCATGAGCCCTTCCCTGCGACACCTAAATAATTGAAGGAGGATGGAAATAATGACAACTGAAAACTTTATCGACTTCGCACGGATGCACGGTTACGGCCTCCGGTTCACTGGCCTCGGCATGGCTTATGTCGTGCTGAACGATACGGTCTTCCTGACCGAGGCAATGGACACGGACAAGGCAGAGCGCGAGCTCATGCTCATCGGCCGGGCCATTATGAATGACACTGTGAGGGCGATGTAATCGCCCTCGGTACACCCGGACGAGGTCCGACGGATGTACGGTCTCAGTTGAAACCGTCCATCCGTCTTTTTTATGTGTAAAATATTTAGGTGTACCCACAAGTTAGTCATGACTAACTCAACATTTATTTAGGTGTCCATAACCTAAATAAATCGTTTGATATTTTTCGCGAGCGGGTGTATAATAGGTATCATATGAGAGGAGGGCATGGGCATGAAGGTAGGCATCATCGGAGGGCTGATAGTCGGAGGACTGCTGGGAGGAGCACTGCTGGGCATAGAAGCCGGCCTTATCTTGTGTGGGCTGGGTACAATAGCTGCATGTATAGCTGCTATACAGGAGCACAAAGCTGAAAAGCAAGCTGCAAGCTGGCGACGTAACTATCCAAGCTACAAATACTGAGGGTATATACTGCCCTCTATAAATTTAGGTGTACGTAACCTAAATACATTGCTTGACAGTAGTATAGCATACATCTATAATAGTATTGTAATAAGGGAAGGAAAACCCACAGAAACCAGAAGGAGATTACTCATGAAGGAAGCCAGAATTTGCATCATCGCTACTATTATTACCGCTATTATTATTTGCTCCTGTGCATATACTATGCCCGCAAAAGCTGAAGCTGCGCGCCCTGAATTTTACCCTAAGTTGACCGTTGTATTTGAAACTGAAAAAGTCAGTGATTATTGGATAATTTCTTGTGTGGATAAATCCCAAAACATATGGACATTTTATGATGATGAAGGGACTTGGGAAAAGGGTGACATTGCTAATCTTCTCATGTGGGCAACCGGAGAAAATGAAGAAGATGATGAAATCATCGAAGTATATTGGGAAGGATATACAGAAAATATCAATTTGTTTTTCCAGATAAATGGATGGCGATAAACCGCCATTCTTTTTCCTAAAATTTAAGTGTTCCTAACCTAAATTTTTTACTTGCAATTTCATTTTTAATCCATTATACTTATATTATCAAAGAAGGGAACAAAAGAGTCCCAAAACGAAGGAGGATTTATCCATGGTAGTTTTTGAAGGAAAAGCATTTGATGAGAAAAAGGTTATCTCTATCGAGACAGGCGAAAGTTCCGTGTGGTCCAAAGGTGTAAAAGATCGTTATTATATCATAATGAAATTTGATAATGGCGAATCCATTACTTGGGACAGGTATCTTCCCAAAACCGCAATTTCAAAAGTAAATGAGATTGCCACGGTTATAAACAACCGTGAAGAAGAACTCCTAAAACTAACAAACTCCTAATTCATATTTTACTTTTCTGTGATACTCGCACTAATCCAGTGCGAGTATTTCATTTTAAAAATTTAGGTGTATCTAACCTAAATATTCCCCTTGCATTTTCCCATTACTGCCATTATAATCATAGTATCAAATGAAGGAGGTTTTCACCATGTTAGATAATCGTCATTCTCGCGCCGCCCGCGCAATCGCCGCCGAACTTGAAACCAAACCTTGTGTTGTTGTAGATGTTTCTACACCCGTCACAGATGCCCATATCTTCCGAGTAATGATGTATCTTAATCATTACTTTGGAAAATATTGGATCGAGTATGTTGATTGTGGCACTGCCATTATCCGGAAACAGGGGTAACCCTGTTTTTATTTCATTCTTAAATTTAGGTGTTTTCACCTAAATATTTCCTATTGACGGATTCCCAAATCTATGAGATAATTGTGATGCTCCTTAAGGGGAGAATATCAAAATGATTGGAGAAAGACTCATGAAAATCGAACTGCAGTACAAAGAACCCGGAACCCAAATCAAAGGCTATATCTTCAGCGCTGTTTATGATGCCGAAGACGTCCATGAAGCAAGGGAAGAACGGGACGCCGCCGAACGTGCCGGTTATGAGATCACTATCTGGCGCCTTGTTCACGATGAAGATGTAACTCTGTAACATAATGCACCGGTTCCCAGAACCGGTGCGAAATTTCATTCTCAAATTTAGGTGTTCATACCTAAATTTTTTCTATTGACAACGAATTGATTCTGACTATAATTATATATGTAAGATGAAGGGAAGGAAAACCCTAAACCAGAAAGGATTATCATTATGAAAACTGTGGACGTTGTGAAGATGGAAAAAGGATACTATGTGACCCGCCGTTGGTCCGGCATGAACAAGGGCGCCGAATTCTTCCCCTTCGGCAAGACTAAAAAAGACCGCAAGGCTTGCGAAGCGAAGAAAGACGCTTTTGTAAAAGAATGGATGGGGGAGTAATCCCCAGTCCATTCTTATTATTTAGGTGTCCGTAACCTAAATATTACGATTGACAATATAATATATTCATGCTATAATTGGGCATCAAATGAAGGGAGAGCATGAACATGATTAACATCCGGACAATCCGCAAACTTCAGGAAAACGACGGGCTGACACTGAAGGCGGGGCATATCATTACCTACAAGACTGGCTGGCAGGTGGCTGACTATGGGTACGAGCTGCGGACAGCTGAGGAAGCTATCGTCTGCGTCCGCAAGCTGGGCGGCAATTGCGGCATCTGGTACAGCGGCGGCATCTATTATGTCGATCATTCTATCCGCGTTAATACTAAACGGGAAGCGATGGAAATCGGCCGCCGGTGCCATCAGATTTCCATTCTCCGTTGGCAGGGTTTCAAACTGGTTTACTGTTAAACCTTGCGTCCCAAAACTGGGGCGCAATTTCATTTTGAATATTTAGGTGTTCGTAACCTAAATAATATGTTTGACAGATCCCCAAAACTTTTATATACTTATATCAGAAAAAGGGAAGGAAAACCCACCAAACCGGAAAGGAATTTCAAATTATGAAGACTGTGGATGTCGTGAAAATGCCCAAAGGTTGGTACGTTACCCGTCGGTGGAGCGGTATGAACAAAGGTGCTGAATTCTTCCCCTTTGGTACTAAGAAAAAGGAACGTAAGGCGGCCGATGCCGCAAAGGATGCATACATCAAGGAATGGATGGGCGAATAATCGCCCATCTTTAATTTCATTCTTGTATTTAGGTGTTAGTAACCTAAATTTATAACTTGCATCTCTGCCCGAAATATGGTACTATACTCTTGCCGGACGGGGCGCGCGATGACGGCGCGACCGTAAGACCCTCACCGGAGCGAGCGGCGCGCGAGTGTAGCGGCGACCGAACGGCCCGGACCGCGGGGCGCTAATGGCGCGGTCGGGATGCATCCTCTCCCTTCATAAAGGTGCAGGCAGGCCCTTTCTTTATCAAGGGCAATCATGAACCGTGAGTACGGTTGGAACGTATTTAGGTGTACATAACCTAAATACAGACTTGACAAAATAATACCAAAAATGTTATAATTCCCTTGGAACCAAGGGAAACAAGGAACAGACGAAAGAAAGAGAGGAAAACAAAAATGAAAACTTACGGAATCGAAAAGACCACCATCCGCTTCACGGTGAAACTCCCTGACAATACCGCCCGTATCCAGCGGCTCCATGATTATGGCGCATGGTTCCATCTGGAGACTGAAGAGCTGCATGATGTGGAAGCCGTGCTTAACTTCATGGAACGCATGGTTGACCGCGGCGCGAAACGCATTGATCAGAATGAATTCGTGGATGATGATGATCTTCAGTTGAAACAGACTTTCACCTATGAACTCATCTGCTAAGGCCTTCGGGCCTTTTCTTTTTCTCTATAAATATTTAGGTGTGGGTAACCTAAATAAAATGCTTGCAATCCACTATGAAAAGTGTATAATAGTAGATGAAAAGAGGGGAAGGAAACCCCACAAACCGAAAGGAGAAAACATTATGGCAAGCACTCTGAATACCTACATCAACATCAGCTTTATGTCCTACACCAAAGATCCTCAGTATAACTCCGGTCGTCTCTACACCAGTAATAAAGCTGCAAAACTGGACCTGCACTTGGATATCACCTATGAGCAGGCTAAGCGTGAAATGGCCAAGCTGATGCTCCGCACTGGCAAGCTGCCGGATGTTATCGGGAAGGATGATGGTACTGATTCCGTAATGTATATGCTCTCCGCTTTCCTCGAATGAAGAAGGCAACCTCCCTATTATAGGAGAATTATTATTTAGGTGTCAATAACCTAAATAATTCTCTTGAGTATTATATATAGTTATGTTATAGTATACTTGCCGATAGGGCAGAGAGGAGATTAAAACGATGGCACAGTTAGTAAAGTTCAATCGTAAATGGGAAATCAACACCAAAGAGGATTACGATGCGGCAATGGAAATCCTCGCACAGAATGATTTCTGTGCAGAAATGTCCGATGACTTCTCCGTTTGGCAGAGAGAAAAAGAAGAAGTCCGCCACCAGCGCGCTATGGTCAATGCACAGGCTAAAGCCAAAGGAATTATTTAAGGAGAGTACAAACATGAGAAATACCGAAGAAGGAACGTATAAAGGACACAAGACATACTGTCCGGTTAACTGTTGGGATGAGAATGACTGCCCCTATGCAAAAAATGGTATATGTCACATTGATGATCCTATAGAAGAATGTAGTGATTTCCAGTGGTTCTTTCCCAGTTGGAAAGAATGGGAGGAGGCGTGAGCCTCCCCATCTATTTAGGTGTTGGTAACCTAAATTTTTTACTTGTGTTCTTTCTTTATTTGATATATAATTATTACAGAAATTGAAGGGAGGACAAAACCATGAAGTACTACGAAATTTATCACTGGAACGGAGTTTGGGAAATCTGGGAGTTCGCCGCTGGCGGCGTAAGTTGCAAAAAGTTCAAAGTTTTCAAAACCGAGAAGGGCGCTAAAAATTGGGCGAAAAAACAGTGGGTACGGGTCATCTGGCGGTGACCCACCACCTTATATTTAGGTGTTCTTCACCTAAATAAAAACATTGACATATATATACTCTTATGTTAATATATAATTGTCCTAAGGGATAAGAAATAAAAGAAAGAAGGATTTAAACATGAGTTACACCACGAAAACCAACAACGGTCACAAGTACGCTCAGACCTATGTTCGTATCTTTGATGACGATACCGTCCAGCTAGTAAGCTACACCACAACCGTGATCGAAATCACGCCGGACGGCTGGCTATCCGTCAATGGGCTGTACAGCATGACCACGATCAAGCACATCGGCTGGTTTATGCGGGAACGTGGGTTCACATACCAGCTGGCAAAACAGCTGTACAAGGACAACAAGCTGTTCAACGTCTACACCGGGGAAGTCCGGGACCGGGTTTAACCCGGTTTTTTATTTTATGATAATTATTTAGGTGTTCTTCACCTAAATAATATACTTGTGCTTATCCTAAAATTATGATACAATAACAATGTCGAAAGGAGGAAAGGAAAGTGAGTCCACCGCACTATGATGCCGTATGCAGTAGGGACGGCTACTGACAGGCTTACTTACTTACGGCGCCGTCTCGCCCCTTGCCAGTACTCCTGATGGTGAACTCTTGGGAGCTGCCCAAGCTGGCAAGTGATACAGGGCGAAGGCGGACTGATCACCCGCCTTTTTATAATATTTAGGTGTTCATAACCTAAATATATCTCTTGCTTTCTATCTTATAATATGCTATTATAATATTGTCAAAGGACGCCGGTGCTTCGGGACAACTCGCCGGAAGATTAAAGGCAGGAAGAGGATAAAGCCGCCGGCAAATCGATATTATTAAATTATTAAGGAGATGTTAAACATGACGATGACCATTGAAAAGAAGCTGAGAGACTTTACCTTCTGGGGCGGTGCCGCCACCAATGCCGCCAAGCTGACACCGGAAGAACTGGACAGACTGGAAGAGCAGCTGGAAGAAATCAATGAGCTGAATGGCGATGAACCCATGAGCACAACCGAAGTCAATGACTTCATGTGGTTCGACTTCGAGAACATCTGCCAGGACTGGCTTGGCCTTGATTACGAGGAAGTAATGGCGAGGGATTAGCCCTCGCCTATTCTTATTTCTGTATTTAGGTGTTCTTCACCTAAATGATATATTTGACTTATATCCTAAATTATAGTATACTATAATTGTCCAAAGGGACAGAAAGAAGGTATGAAGGATGGTTAAAATCACAAAGGGTCTCGCCAAGAAAATGTATAATGAAGGTCATGAAATCATGGTTATCCCATGTAAAGTTCGTCCCACTGGAATCCTTGCCAGCTGGATTAGCAAGCCGGACAATGACCCGGATGCGACCTTTGAAAAGCTGTGTGATGCTGTGTTCTACTATAACTGCTCTCCGGAAACCGGAATGAGCCTGACCTACTATGCGAAAGAGGTGTAAGTTATGGAAAACGTTTTCGTACTCATTATCAATGCCCGGTTGATCGGTGTATATACTTCCCACCGGAAAGCAGTACAGGCAATGATTATGGAAGCCATTCCGTTCGGCTATACCATGTCAGACTACACTTTCGACTTCGGAGTAGAATTCTTCACCTTTACTGACCAATTAGGAAATGAAAAGGTTTATGAAATGCAGGAAGTCACGCCTGACAAACGGGCGTGATTCCCTTTGATATATTTAGGTGTCCGACACTTAAATAAAACAATTGATTATTATCAAATAATATGATATTATAATAGTGTCCAAAAGGACAATGAAAGGAGAAAGAAAATGAGTACAAGAGTTGGTAAGTACATCTTCGATATTGATCTTGAGGATATGTCCATTGAAAAACTTGAGTTCCTCAAGAGTGGATGCGAATGTTTTATTAAACAGAAGCTGGCTGAACAGTTTGAGCAGGAATTTACCGAGCTGAACCTGCGTGCCCATTCTGCTGGTTTTCATCTGTGCTATCAGGATGAAAGCATGGATGGCCCCGCGATTCTGAACCGCTTTACCTTTCACGTTATCGAAAGGAGTGAACTGGAATGAGTATTGAAGATTTAACCAAAGCATTTTGGATGCTCAATGGTGAATGGAACCCGGCCCACTTAACCGTGGAAAAGGTTACCGAAGATGGCCTTATCTATATGAGCAATGGTACATATAGAATTGTGGCAAACTTGGTAAAAGAATACAATGAAGAATATGGCGAGTAATACTCGCCTTATTTTATTTCTATGTTATTTAGGTGTCTTTAACCTAAATAATCAAATTGACAATCCCATAATTATATGATAAGATATATGCGAAGGGAGGATATAACCATGAATGAACAGATGACTTACCATGTAGCGGTACAAAGAGCAAACAGAGTACAACATATTGTGGAAGAAATCGGTATTGGACAAATCATTAAAGAAAGATATATTGGTTATGGTATCGGTGGACAAGCTGGGCGTTATATTTGTCTAACTGATACGGGCATTACCATTATCAAAGATGAACAAAAACAAAAGATAATTACAATTTATGTTACAACTCAAAGAGAGCTGGTAGCTGTGTTTGGTGGAACCAAGAAAATACCCCCTTTTCTGAAGAAAAAGGTAGACCGTAATCAGAGTAAATATACTGAAAGAGGAAAAACGATATGGAAAAGCTGAAAAGAATGTTTGGTAAGAAAAGCTACGCTAATGACAGGCGTAAGCTGAACCGCAAACTGAAGAAAGCTGGCATTGCATACAGCTGGGAAAAGCTGTATGATGGATATACTTGGCGGTTTCCAAAGTTCCCTGACGGAGATGCCGCTATTCATTCCGGCACTTACGGCAATCGGCAAGGATATTTTGAAACATATCGAATGCCGTGGGATAACGGGGACGTAACTGTTCTTTCCGCAGATAAACTCATTCAGAAACTTAGGGGATAATTCCCCTTTTAATAATTTAAGTGTTAAACACCTAAATTATTTCCTTGCCATATCCCATAACTTCTGTTATACTATAACCATGAAAGGGAGGTATGACGTATGAAGAATGATTATGAAGTAAGGGCACAGAAGTTTATTCAAAAAATTTTTCCCATTATCAAAGATATTATGGATAACCCCGATGAAGTCGAAGATGTTATGAAGATGTTTAATCATCTTTATCATCGCAAAGTCCGTGTATGTTATGGGGATGCCCGCATTGCTCTTCTGACTTCTGATTATGTAGTCAAGTTCGATTATGACTATGAAAATATCGAAGAAATCGGCGGTTGTGAGAATGAAATCGAATTATATGCACAGGCGGTTGAAGATGGTTTTGACTATCTGTTTGCAAAGATTAGTCGTTATGACTATGAAGGTCATTCTTTCTATATCATGCCGAGAATTAACCATATCGGAGAATATCATAATCTATTTCGTCATGCCGATTATTATATGACGGATAAAGAACAGGAATGGTGCGAAGAACACAACCTTACTGACCTTCATTGTAATAATTATGGTTTTCGTCACGGTAAAGTTTGCATTGTAGACTATGCTTATATCGAACATGAATATGATTGGGAAGAATACTGATGCCTTTGGGCACCAGTATTATTTAGGTGTTAATCACCTAAATATAATACTTGCATTTCATTTTTATTTATAGTATACTTTATATGTAAAGAAAAGGAGAAGGAAAACTCCTAAAACCGGAAAGGAAAGTAATATGGGTAATTTAGAAGAAAAACTTAATGATAGTATTTCATCTGTTATGGAACTCACGCATGACACTTTGAATTTCATTCCCAATACCACTATTAAAGATTGCTTTCCCGCAGAAGTCTATCGTGTAGTTACAATAGGCAATAAAGATTATCAGTTGCACATGACTGTTACTCTTCGAGAGATATAAGGGCATTTGCCCTTTCATATAATTTAGGTGTTCAACACCTAAATATATTCATTGACAATATATATATTCTTTGATATACTTATAATGTCCCAAAAGGAAAGGAGAGATTGAAATGAAGAAAATGATTTGGTTTGACATGGATGGCACAATTGCCAATCTATACGCAGTAGAAAATTGGCTTCCAAAACTCCGTGATTGCGATGCTTCACCCTATGCTGAAGCTGAAGTCATGCTAAACATGAATACTCTGGCTCGGTTACTGAATAAGCTCCAGAAGCAGGGATACGGCATCGGTATCATCAGCTGGCTTTCAAAGTTTCCCACCCCGGAATATGACAAGGCAGTCACCGAAGCGAAACTGAAATGGCTGAAAGTCCATCTGAAAAGTGTTCACTTCGATGAAATCAACATTGTAAGCTACGGCACTCCGAAATATGAGTTCATGTATACTAACAATGACATTCTGTTCGATGATGAAGAACATAATCGACAGGATTGGAACGGAGATTCCTATGAACCAAATGAAATTATCAAAACTCTGAAAAACCTACTTGAATGGGGATGGTAATCCCCATTTCATTTTCCTATACTTTAGGTGTTGAACACCTAAATATATGATTGACTTTTCCCAAAACTTATAGTATACTATACATGAATAAGGGAAGGATACCCTAAAAACCGAAGGAGTTATAAAATGAGTTACACAATTATTTTGGACACGGAAACCACGGGACTTGATAAGTGCTTTTGCTATGATATTTCATGGATTATCATGGATATGGAAACAGGCGAACATATTGATTTTAAGGCTTTTGTGGTTGAACAAGTATGGCATAATTTGCCCTTATTTGAATCTGCATACTATAAGGAAAAGCGTCAGAAGTATATTGAAATGATGCGGAAACATGATGCCATTATGGATAAATGGGGTTACATCATGCGTGCTTTGAAACAGGATATTCGTAAATATGATGTAACCGAAGTATATGCGTATAACTCGGACTTTGACGATAAAGTTATTACATATAATTGTGATTGGTTTAAATGTAATAATCCCCTCGAAAACGTAAAAGTGTTTGATATTTGGGGATATGCAAGCCAGTTTATCACAAACGAGATGGGTTATAAATTGTTCTGTGAAGAATATCAGCGATTTACCGATACAGGCAATTATAAAGGAAGTGCCGAAGTAGTTTATCAGTATGTAACTATGAATCCGGATTTTATCGAAGAACATATGGGATTATTTGATTCTGAAATTGAAGCGAATATCTTGTGGTTCTGTATCAGTAATTACAATGCAAAATGGGCGACAGAATATAAGGTGAATAAAATCCTTAATCGCCCCGTAATGCATCCCTTCACTATTAAAATTGATGGTGAAGAAATCTATTCCGGCGAATATTTGAAAAAATATGTACGGAATGATGTGTACAATTTCAAAACAGAGTAAATGGAGGGTGGGACAAAAATGTCCCACCCCATCCAAATCCCATATTTAAGTGTCGACACCTAAATATGAATGATTGACTTTTAGTAAAATTTCTGATATACTATAATTGTTCCAAGGGGAGAGGATCCGAGGTAAGAGAAGTAACGAACTCCGAGTGACAAGGGAAAATTTCCTCTTGACAACAAGCAAATCCTGTGCTATAATAAGGATGTTCCAAGGGAGAGCGGTGAGATTGACACACACCCACTCCAATGGGAAAGAAACGCCTACCTTTTGACCGAAACTGAGTAAAGGTTGGAGCAGAAAAGTTTCGGAAATCCCTTGGAAAACACTTGACATCTTCCACAAAATGTGGTAAGATATATATGAAAAGGAGAACGACACTCCTAAAAACGAGAAAGGTTACTACTATGAAGAAGTCCCTGGTTCTCTCTGTCCTGTCCCTCATTGCTGACATCGACACCCCCGAAGCGGAAGAAGTTCGTAACGAACTGAACGCCGAAATCGCCAAGGGTCAGGCGAAAGCCGATGCCAATCGTGCCGTGTATGCAGAAATGCATGATGCGGTTATGGAAGCCATCCGTGTCGCCGGTGTGCCTGTCACCGCACAGGAGATTGCCGATGCTACTGGCTTCACCCGTGGTAAGATTGTCTACGGTCTGACCAAACTGTGGACTGCCGAAGTGGTCAAGGATTCCACCGGCAAGGCGAATACTTACGCTCTCGCCTAATTCTTCCAAATCACCCACCATTTTGGTGGGTGATATTTTTTTAGTTAAATATTTAGGTGTCGACACCTAAATTGTATACAGTATTCATAGTTGACAAATATCAAAATTTATGATATAATTATTATAGAGTTGAAGAGAAGGGAAATTTCCTACTTGACAACTCCTGTAAATTATGATATAATGGTCACGAAGAAGAGGAAAGGTGGTCGGTATTATGACTAAAGCCCAGTTGGAAAATGCTCTCCGTAATACTTATCTCTCATTAATTTCTCAAACCATTTCTCAAGAAATGGAAACGGATGCCCTGCCCGTGAGTGCCAGCGAGTTGGCTATTCCTTGCCTTGATGAAGAAGGAAATGAAAAATTCGTTCTTATCAAAGTTTCCGTTCCTCGTGGTACTCGTAACGGACAGGGTGGTTATGACCCCTATGATGGTTACGCCGCATCTGAAGCCTATCTGCTTGAACAGGAAAGCAAGGCACAGGAAAAGGCAGTAAAGAAAGCCATGAAGGAAGCCGAAAAGGGCAAGCGGAAGAAAGTGGAGAAGGAGGAGTAATCCTCCTTCCAATTTCATTCTATTCTTTAGGTGTTGAACACCTAAATACTCCTATTGCTTTTTTCCTATAATTTGATATAATATACTTGAGCCAAGAAAGAAAGGAAGGATGATTTGAGATGGCAAAGATTACTAAAACGCAAGTTGACAAAGATTTGAGAGACAGGGTTTTTGATGACATCTTTGATACCACGACATTGGACTATGCCAAAATCAATGATCGTCAGTATGGTATCTTGCTTACTGACCTCAATGGCGAACAGCGTTATGTTCGCATCAGTGCTATTGTTGCTGAACTGCGTGAAGACATGACCGCACAGGAGCTGATGGCTTCTGAAATTGATACCTATCAGCAGAAACAGGCTGATAAGGCTGAAAAGGCTAAAGCCAAAGCTGAAAAAATTGCTAAAGACAAGGCGAAGCGTGAAGCCGAAGCCAAAGCGAAAAAGGAAGGAGTTAGCGAAAGCTAACTTCATCCCTGATATTTAAGTGTTGAACACCTAAATTTAATTATTGACTTTTCCCTAAATCCGAGTATAATTATAATTGTTCCAAGGGGATGAAGGAACAGACCAAGTGCTCAATGGGCGATATTACCCGAAGCGTGTGGACTTCTGCAGTTCGCCACACAAAATTCCCCAAAAAAATGCTTGACAAAAGCAAAAATCCATGATACAATAACTATGAAAGATGAAGGGAAGGAAAACCCTACAAACCAGAAAGGAACTTTACTATGAAGAAGAATTCTCTCGTCGCCATCAAGACCGCTCTGACCAACTTCGGTTTCGCCGATGAGGACATCATGGCCGAACTGACCGCCGAAATCAATAAGGGTGAGGAACAGAAGGCGAAGAACGCCGCTGTGTACGCTTCCTTCCATGACATTGTTATGGATGCCCTGTCCGATACTCCGGTGACCCTTGCCGAACTGTGGGAGTCCATCGAGGATGAAGTCCCCGAGGGCGTTACCAAGGGCAAAGTCCAGTACGCCATCACCCGTCTGTGGAAAGACGAAGTGAAAAAGGTCGAAGGCAACCCCAACGGCTATACTAAAGCCTAATCCCTTCCTACCGCCCTAATGGGCGGTTTTCTTTTTTTTAATTATAATTTAGGTGTTAAACACCTAAAAAACATTATTGACTTTTATTTTTAACATGATATAATACTATTGAAAGGAAGGGATATTATGACTAAATTACAGGCAATACGTTGGTTTATGAACGATGTTCTTTGCGAATCTATTACAATCGCAAGAAATAGGATGCCAGTATTTAACTTTGGGATGGATATTATGAATCCTACTCCCCGTTTGGTGCTTCCATATAAATTAGATTGTAAACCCGATACGATAGATAAAATGTTTCGTAACAATTTTGTTTCTCGTTGTCCACTTGCCAGAGGTTTTAGTAATATTACAATTACTCTTTTACATGAATGCGGTCATTGGGCAACTCGTTCCATCATGGATGTTGTCACTTATGATAAAATGAAAGACAAAGCTAATGGTATGAAAGAATATATGGAAATTCCGTGGGAACATCTTGCTACCGAATGGGCAATCTGTTGGTTAAGTTCTCCGATTAATCGTAAGTATGCAAAAAAATTTGAAAGGATGTATTTTGGATATGGAAACGATTAAAAAAGTATTTAGTATTGAAGGTAAATATCGGTTTGAATGGAACGACCTTCGGTGCGGTATTACCATTCTAAATGTTATCTTAATTATGTTATTTGGTTTGCAGGTATCATGGTTTGGACTTTCCGTCGCAGTTTTCGGAGTGTGTAAAGATTTTGCTCAGCGTAGACATATCAATGATGTACTCATGCACTGCTCAAGTGTTGTCCTAAATCTCTATTTTCTTTCTCTTCTGTATCGTGGGTAACACCCACGATATATATTTAGGTCTCAACACCTAAATATACCTATTGATTTTTACTTAAAAAAGAGTATAATAATAATTGTCAGAGGGAGCATGGGACGGAAACAAAGTCCATGGAAACGGTAACCTTGCTTCAGAAAGATTTTGACTCCTTTGGATGAAGAGCAAAAAAACCTCTTGACAAACTCCAAAATTTATGATACAATAACCACGAAAGATAAAGAGAAGGTCACTCTACAAACCGGAAAGGAAAACGCTATGAAGAAACTGTCCCTGGTTGCCATTCAGACCCTGCTGTCCGACCTCATCGCTGATGACCCCACCAACGAAGCCGAGTATGGCGATATTCTCGCCGAAGTCACGGCTGAACTGAACAAAGGTGCCGAACAGAAAGCGGCTAATGCCGAAGTCTATGACAAGGCGAAGAAAGTCGTTCTGTCTGTTCTCGACAAACTGACCGCTCCCGCTCCCCTGTCTGAAATCTATGCCGAAGCCGAAGCCGCTCTGCCGGAAGGTTTCACGAAGGGCAAGTTCCAGTATGCGATGACCCGTCTGTGGGTAGACGAGGTTATCAAAATCGAAGGCAAGCCCAACTGCTACAAGAAGGCTTAATCCTTCTGACCGCCCTCATTCGTGAGGGCGGTAATTTTATTCTATACTATTTAGGTGTTTAACACTTAAATATTCCTATTGCCAAATCCTGTAATTCATGATATACTCTATACAGAAAGTGAAGGAAAACACTACAAACCAGAAAGGATTTATTATGTCTAAAGAACTGCGGTACATGGTTTTCGATTGTGAAACGGCTACTCTTCCTTTTGCTGAAGAGATTGCCAATGGTGACAGTGAAAAGAAAAAGCGTATTGCGATTGCTCGTCCTCTGATTTATGATATGGGCTGGGTGATTACGAATCGCAAGGGTGAAATTCTTGAAAAGAAACAGTATCTCGTAGCTGAAACCTTCGCTGTTCCTGCCGTTTTCAATACTGCTTATTATGCCGAAAAGCGTCCTCTGTATCTTGCCATGCTTGAAGCTGCTGAAACCTGTATTAAACCTTGGAATGAAATCATGGAAATCTTTGTTGCTGACCTTCAGAAAGTAGATGCGGTTGGCGCTTATAATTCCATGTTTGACTTCAAGAAAGCCATTCCCTTTACGGAACTGTATATCAAGAAACTGTATAGTCCGTATTACTATGATTGGGAAAAAGCACAACGCTTCCTGTGTATGAAGATTGCCAATGAACCTTATCAGAAGGATGAAGAAAAGAAATTCGATACCGATAACTTTTCCTTCCGTGATGAAAATTATCCTCTGTTCGACCTCTGGGGTCTTGCCACTACTCACCTTCTGAATACTGTCAAGTATAAGAAGCGTTGCTTGGAAAATGATATGCTGACCGCAAGCGGTACTTACTTCAAAACGAGTGCTGAAGCGTCTTACCGTTATCTGATGGATGAATATGATTTTGACGAAGCACATACCGCACTTGATGATGCCATCATTGAAACCTTCATCCTCAGTAAGATTGCAAAGCGTTCAGCAATTACTATCGGTATCATCTTCTTTCCCTTCCGTGAACTCGGTACTACTGATAAGTTTGTACTGCGTAAGAAGAATCCCGACCATATGGAAATCACCGTTGTGATTAATGCTATGATGAAAGGACTTGAAGGAAAAGAACCTTCTCGGTATACGGAACGAATTGAAAATATCATTTCTGATTTGGAGAAGTACCTCGTCTAACGAGGTACTTTTCCCTTATCCCATATTTAGGTGTTTATCACCTAAATTATAATTTGACTTTTATCAAAAATATGATATAATAGTATTGAAAGGAAGGGATAGTATGGATGCTAAAGAGAAAGCCAAACTCCATTATGACTTAATGAACATTCTGACCAACTGTGAAACAGACCAACAGTTCTATCAGCGACTTGTTTATGCCAAACAGTTAATTGACAATTCACTTTCCGAATTTAAGGATGATGAAATTGAAGGAGATGAAAATGATGATTGGTTTCCAGCAGGATTACACTTCACACTCTGATTTTGATTTAGACCAAGCTATTGAAGATTTCCGCTTTATGACAGAATGGTATGGTAATAAAGCATCGAACTATGAAGATTATATCAAATGCGCAGTACAAGCACAGTTTGATAATCCCACTACAATTTCTGCCGGATTTTATCTTAGTTGTATTGAAAGTCTTAAAACCGCAATTGGCGGTTATCAGATGAGAATGGAAGAACTCCCATCATTTCCAACGCTTTGGTGGGAAGATTCAGTATGGAAAAAGGAGTGAGATGAATGACCATTTATGAAGTAGTAGAATACATCACCGAAGAGTTTAATGAAGATGGACATAGTGGTGAAAACGCAAGTGGTATGTATTCATCCATTGAAAAGGCAAGACGAGCAACTCTTACTCGTATTGCCGAAATGTATACAGAGGAAGAAATTGCCGAAATGAATATTCCTAATGATTGGGAATATCTGGAAGTTCCAGAAAATGAATGGACCTCAAGTTGTACATACATTATCTATAGTTATGAATTGGATGGGAGGATGGAATAATAATGGAAACCAATGTGGAAACTTATCCCAAATGTCCTCACTGCAAAGTAGACCTTGAATATCACGACCAACTTAGTACTGACTATGATGATGCCTACTACTTCGTCAATTGGTCAGCCTTTTGTCCTCAGTGCCAGCGAACCTATATTTTTGTTGAAGATTTTAAATTAACTGACCGTAGATTTCTTGAAGAACAACCGTAAGGTTGTTCAATATAATTAGGTGTTTAACACCTAAAGATAAATCCTTCGGATTATATCCGAAGGATTCTTTTTATTTCATCTATCAGCAAATCATACCACGATTTCTGATATTGTTCCACCTGCTCAATATATATTTGGTATATTGGCATACCAGTATTATCTAATTGATATAAACTATAATCATTATACCAAATATGCTCTCCTATAGTATAAATTGCCCCAAGTATATTCTCATTTGTAAGATGACCGTCATATTCAGTCGCGCCTAAATGAATTTCACCTGTTAGCATACTTTTATATAAAAGGCGCTTTGTAATAATCTTTTTCATTCTTCATTCACTCCTGCACAATCAGAACAATAAGTATATCCATTATCATCTACCCAAGCAGAAGGTGACGCCATAGTCATTTCACAACAGCAACAACGCACGACCATAGGAAGAAAATTGCGCTTAAACCAAATAGCAGGAATGTTACCTTCTGGCATCTTCTCATATCCACGAGATTCAATGTACTCCTTAAAGCTTTTCATACCAATCACCAATCCTTTCTCTTGATGATATTAGTATATCATATTCTAACGAAAAGTCAATAGCAAAATTTAGGTGCTTAACACCTAATTTTATTTGGGTAGCATTAGCATGCTACCCATTCATTAACCATCTTTCTAAATCCCACATCAGTATCGCACATAAGACATAATTTTTCATAATCTTCCTTGCTTACGATTTCCCATTCTCCGCAGCAGTAAGCATTTGGACGTGCATATTGATGCAGACGGATATGGCAGATTTCTTCATAAGTTGCCAATAATTCTTTTCGCACTTCACAAATACCACCTAAGATAGCGAAAGGAGTATGTGTTCTATACATATACATTCTCTTTCCTATATCTTCTGACCTACCAATTTTTACAGCATAAATTTCTCTTCCGTCTATTACACTCATTGTTCTCATAAAATATAGACCGCAAATATGATTAGATGTTTTTACATTTATAGACATATCAATAGGAGTATTGTCTTGGGGCACATCAACCGTAATCAACTGCGTAGATTCTACTTTCTTGTTTCTTCTAAAGAGATTAAATAGTTTCATTCGTTATCCTTTCTGGTTTAAAGAGTTTTTCCTTCTCCTTATGTGTATATAATACCACAATTGTAGTATAAAATCAATAGCAAATTTAGGTGATCAACACCTAAACAAACCCCTTGACAAATAAAATGTTCGTGTGCTTCCGAATGTATACAGTATACAATCGATGAATGTTCATATAATAAATTTTGCCGCCTTTGTGCGCAAACATCATTATTTTGTCAAATACTTGACACATGCAACCGCAGATAAGCTGCAAATCCCGATAAGCTGCAATATAGACAAGCTGGATCACCGCTGCTATTCCTCATCGCCCCAAGCTGCAACCGGCCAGCTGGAATATCGATATAAGCTGGAAAGCTGGTCTTCCGCGGACGTTCTGAGATTGCACTCCAATTTTTCTGCTTAACCTTTATACCAACGATGCCTCCTCAAAATTATCCCTACCAAAAATCCTATTGCGGAAAGCTGCGATACTCTCGATGAAATCGGAAATATCAATAGCTGCCGCAATAGGATTTTTCGTCATCGTAATTTTTCGGAGCAAATTCCGGAAAAATAAAAATTTTAAAAAATTTTTTCTCAAATATTTGACTTTTATTGAAATTTCATATATAATATATATGTAAAGAGAAAGGAGCTGGGGTTATGAGACGAGCTTATGTAGTCGTAGGCGAGCTACCCAATGGAACCGTTGATGTATATTACGGTGTGTGTCATAGTATGAAACAGGCAGATGAGCTATGTCTTGAAGCCGAGGCTGATGATTTCAACTCTGATCGCTATTATACGTGGCACGAAGTAATTGAGGAGGATGACTGATGACAACACGCACTGTCTACATCCCGGCTAACTATGCCGGACGCGAGGTACTGAACCAGATTTGGGAAAATATCGGCTGTTCTATAGGTGAGATTACCAAACTGGAAAATGTGCTACGGGTACCAATTACACTGCCCGAACGTGATGTCAAAACTTTGGAGAAAATTCTTCAAAAATTTGACCTGGCATAACAAATATTTGACTTTTGGTCAAAAATTTGGTATAATAGTATTGTGAAGAGGGACCTAACCTCTAAAAAGTATCGGCGTACGCCACCGGCGATACAGGTGGCACCATAATTTGTGCGGTATCGGTCCGCCGTAACTCAAAACCGAGAGTAAAAGGAGGAAATATGAATAAGAACGATGTCCTTTCCACTATCCTGTCTATGCCCGGTGCCCAGATGTGCCGTGCGAACAAGACCAACTTTGTTGCCATTCCTACTGAGGAAGGCTATGTGAAGGTTACCATTGGTGTCGCCCTCGCAGAAGATACCAAGAACCACAAGGCTTTCAACTTTGAAGCTGCTACCGCGGAGTATAAGGCCCACGAAGCGGAATCCGCTCTGAAAGCTGCCGAGCGTGCAAACAAGCCTGTAAAGGTTAAGGGTCCGAACCCTGAAGCTGAAGCTCGGCGTCAGGAACTGGATACTAAAGTATCCGCGCTTCCTTCCTTCACTGATTACACTGCGACCGACATTATGAATGCTCTAGCTGGTCAGCTGGCTGATAATGTGACCGTAATGGCAGTTGGTTCCAGCGCAATGCGTCTGGTTGAAAAGGGTATTCTCACCATGACCATAGATGAGAAGAAGAAAAAGCACTATACCAAGGCTTAATTTCTCGGGGCGGCGATGCCCCTATTTTTTTTATCCACGGATGTATACAGTATACAATCTTGACTTTTATAAAATTTATATTTTAATTTTATAAAGGAGACAAGAACAATGGAAATACTGGATATATAGGTATTCGCGCTTCAAGCTAGAAGATAACCTCCATAACTTCAGGCCTAATATCAAGCTGAAAACTAACAAAGACCTCCAAGTTCATACTAATTTTTCATGAGGAGCCGTGGCTCCTCTTTTTATTATCCTTACGCGCCGCGAAAAATTTAATTTTAATACTAGTCCCCCTTTTCAGACGCACTTGATATTTTTTCATTTGTGCTTGAAAAGGGTATTAGCGTTTTCCGACGCAAAAGCCGAACTCTACATGCTGTTGGAAGAGCCATTTTTTCGTGAAGTCCCCCCTAACAGACGCAAATGTTATATATATATTAAATGCGTCTGATCCGGGGGATTTTTTGAACGAAACATTACATTGTAATGATTTTTTTGAAACACTCAAATACTTGACAAGCTGCAATTTTATATGGTAAAATAGAAAAAAGGAAAAAATTACTTATTTTTAATAAAATTTTTTACTTGACAAGTGTGAAAATTTGGCGCACACCACCTCTCTATACCTCTCGCGCCCCAATTTTCCCGATTTTCTTACTATTTTATGGCTACACCCCTTCCCACCCAGCACCAAACAGTTATACATATTTTTTATTCTTTCTCTTTTACTGTATTCAATGTATATGGTATTGAAGCGGGTTAACGCCAATTATTTTCTGGAGATGATTTTTATATGG